>MDTG01196726.1_pt1 | contig 14895 bp, 14 predicted proteins | sample 811421 | NCBI WGS metagenome assembly MDTG01 (sample SAMN05326645, study PRJNA326480) | marine metagenome | isolation source: seawater | place: Pacific Ocean: South East | collected 2011
AAAATATCATCCAGATAAAAATCCTGGTGATAAAGGGGCAGAGGACAAATTTAAAGAAGCAAGTGAAGCTTACGGCATTCTGTCTGATAAATCTAAAAAAGAAAATTACGACAACTTTGGTCATGCTGCATTTGAAAACGGTGGAAGTGGTCGAGGTGGTTTTGGTGGATTTGGTGGTTTTAATGGATCAGATTTCTCAGATATATTCGAAGATTTTTTTGGAGATTTTGGAGGAGGAAGTAGAAATAATAGAAGAAACACTAATAATAGAGGCTCAGACTTAAGATATGATTTAACTATAACTCTTGAAGAAGCATACTCAGGGAAAAAACAAAATATTCAATTTTCTTCAACAGATAAATGTAATACATGTAAGGGAAATGGCTCAAAGCCTGGTTCAAGTCCAGACAGATGTACTTACTGTGGGGGAAATGGAAAAATAAGATCTAATCAAGGTTTTTTTACAGTGCAACAAACTTGCCCACAATGTTCTGGGAGTGGGGAAGAAATTACTAATCCATGCACTGAATGCAATGGTCAAGGAAACAAACAAACTTCAAAAAAAATCTCTGTAACTATTCCAAAAGGGGTTGACGACGGAACTAAAATTAGGTTGGCTGGTAAAGGCGAGGCAGGTACAAGGGGTGGAGCTAGTGGAGATTTATACTTGTTTATTAATGTAAAGTCTCATGATCTTTTTAAAAGATCAGATGTAAATTTATTTTTTGAATTCCCAATTTCAATAGCTGATGCAGCACTAGGAACAACTATAGAAATACCTACAATTGATGGTAAAAAAGCAAAGATTAAAATACCAGATGGGACCCAAGATGGTAAACAATTCAGATTAAAAGGCAAAGGCATGCCATTTATGCGTAGAGGAGATTATGGAGACTTATATGTTCAGATAAAAACTGAAGTTCCTGTGTATTTGAATAAAGAACAAAAAGAATTATTAGAGAGATTTAGAAAAATAGAAAACGAAAAATCTAATCCAAGTATAAGAAAATTCTTTGAAAAAGCTAAAAGCTTTTGGAAAAACTAGGCTTTAATTACACCAAAAGATAGTTATAAATTTCTTTAATGAAAAAGATTAATTTAAGTATAACAGGCTGTATGGGTCGAATGGGCCAACAAATCATAAAATCTTCTAAAAAAGATGAGAAAGTTAAGATTTATAGTTTAACTGAGGGGAAAAAAATTACAAAAAGAATTCATAATATTGTTCCCCAACTTAACACTGAGGAAGCTTTTAAAAATACTGATGTAATAATAGATTTTACAATACCAAGCTGTACATTAGAGGTTTTAAAAATAGCCTCAAAACTAAAGAAAAAAGTTGTTATTGGAACTACTGGTTTTACAAAAAAAGAGGAAAATTTAATTAAAGCTTATTCAAAAAGAATTCCTATTTTGAAAGCTGGAAATATGAGTTTAGGTATAAATCTTCTTATGTATTTAACTGAAATTACCTCTAAAATATTAGGCAATAGTTATTTAAGTAAAGTTTTTGAAGTCCATCATAAAAAGAAAAAAGATTATCCATCTGGGACAGCTTTAATGTTGGGAGAAGGTATAGCAATAGGGAAAAATAAAAATTTTTACAAGTTAATTGGTAAAAAGTTTTTAAATAAAAAATCTTTTCCTTTTGAAAAAAAAATAAATTTCAATTCAATTAGAAAAGGAAAGATAATTGGTGAACACGAAGTATTATTTTATAGTGGTAAAGAAATGATTAAACTTAATCACGAGGCTTTTGATCGAAAACTATACTCTGAAGGTGCAATAACAGCTGCTAAATGGCTAATGAATAAAAAAACTGGCTTCTACTCGATGAGAGATTTAATGAATTTCAAAAAATGAATGAAGTTCAAAGAGCAAAAAAAATATTAAAGATACTAGACAAAATATATCCCAATATTGAGGTTCCTCTAAAAAGTCGAAATGTATTTACATTATTAATATCCGTACTTCTTTCTGCTCAATGTACGGACGTTAATGTGAATAATGTAACAAAAAAAATTTATCCAAAATATTATAAGCCAGAACATTTTGTAAAACTTGGACGAAAAAAAATAGAAGGACTAATAAAAAAAATTGGAATCTTTAGAATTAAAGCAAGGAGCATTTATAATCTATCAAATATATTAATTAAAAAACATAATGGAAAAGTTCCAAAAACTTACGAAGAATTAGAAAATTTACCAGGTGTTGGACACAAAACAGCAAGTGTTGTTATGTCACAAGGTTTTGGTAATCCAGCATTTCCTATAGATACCCATATACATAGATTAGCACAAAGATGGGGTTTAACTAATGGTAGAAATGTTATTCAAACAGAGAAAGATTTAAAAAGATTATTTCCTAAAAAAAAATGGAACAAGCTGCATTTACAAATAATTTATTATGGAAGAGAATATTGTAAAGCTCGTGATTGTTTTGGATTAACTTGTAAAATTTGTACTACTTGTTATCCTGGAAGAAATAAACCTTTTATTGCTAAAAAACCATAATGAAAGTCTTAGGTATCGGAAATGCTATTATAGATATTCTTTGTAGAGTATCTGATAATTTTCTTATCGAAAATTCTCTCAAAAAAAGCACAATGAAATTAGTAGATGAACTTGAATTTAAAAGATTACTATCATCTGTAAAAATAGAGGAAACTATTTCTGGTGGTTCAGTTGCAAACTCAATTGTAGGTCTGTCCCAATTAAAAAATGAAGTAGGTTTTATAGGAAAAGTAAATGATGATGACTTAGGTCAAAAATATGAGGATGGATTAAAAAAAGAAAATGTTAAGTACCTTTATAGCAAAAAAAAGGAGCCTTTACCAACTGGCTCGTGTCTGATTTTAATTACCCCGGACTCAGAGAGGACGATGTGTACATTTCTTGGGACTGCTGGAAAAATTAATGATGACGATGTTTTTATAGATCACATTAGAAATTCAGATTTAATTTTTCTTGAGGGTTATTTATGGGATGAGGGTGGCCCAAAAAAAGCTTTTGATAAAGCAATAATTAATGCAAAAAGAACCGCGATGTCATTGTCTGATTTGTTTTGTGTTGAAAGGCATAAACCTCATTTTTTAGAATTAGTGAGAAATAAATTAGATATTATTTTTGCTAATGAGCAAGAAATAAAATCTTTATTTCAGGCAAAATCCTTTAATGAGGTAGTATCATTTTCAAAACAAACAAAAAAAAATATAATAATTACTAGAGGGAAAGATGGAGCAGTTTCAATTAATAAGGATATAATTATTGAGTGTAAAGCACAAAACAATTTACAAATAAAAGATTTAACTGGAGCTGGTGATTTATTTGCTGCAGGTTATTTACATGGAATTATTAATAATTTATCTATAAAAGAGAGTTTATTAAAAGGTACTGAACTCTCAGCAAAGATAATTCAAAAAATTGGTGCAAGAATTTAGGATTTTAATTATATTAAATTTCTAAATAATTTTTCTAATCATCTTAAAGAGTATTTTCCATAGTCATACTTAATAAAAGTATCATCATTGAATGCTTGAGCAATTTTTTTTCTCAATCTATAGATATGTGTCTCAACTGTATGTGTCTCTAAATCTGTTGAATGACTCCATACACTTTTTTCAAGTTCTTTTGTACTTGCATTTTTTTGAGTATTTATGAACAAAAGTAATTTACATTCTTTTTCGGTAAGATTTAAACTTTTTTCTTTGAATTTAATCTGTTTAGAATTTAAATCTAAAATATATTTACCAATAGAAAAGCTTGACTGTTCAATAAATTGATTTTTAATATAGCCTAAATTGATTGTTTCTATCAAGTTAACAATTTTTTGAGGGAAAATTTCTATAAATAAACTGTTTTTGATGAATATATCTTTTTGATTTGTAATCACTAAATATTTATCAAACCTAGAGAAATTAAATTTATCTAAATCTTTTTTATCTATATTGTATACCTCAAAACTTAAATCTTCTGCAATTTCATCTAAAATTTTAAATAGTTCATAAAAATTATATACAAAAAGAGTTTTATTCGTCATTAATATAAAAATGCAAATTATAGTTAAAAATAAAGATACACTTTTATTTGAAGATTTTAAATTTAAATGTTCAGTAGGAAAAAATGGAACAACTTCCTCAAAAACAGAAGGTGATAAAAAAACACCAAAAGGAACTTATTTTTTAGGACCCGTATACTTTAGAGAAGATAGAATTTTAGATTTACCAACTAAATTAAAAAAAATAAGAATAAAAAAAAATATGGGCTGGTGTGATGATGAAAATAGTAAATTCTATAATAAATTAATAAAAGTTAATAATCGTATTAAACATGAAAAACTACATAGAAGAAGTAGAGATTATGACATTATAATTCCAATAAAATATAACTTTACTAAAATTGTAAAAAAAAAGGGAAGTGCAATTTTTTTACATCTCACCAAAGATTATAAAAAAACTCTAGGGTGCATAACGTTAAAGAAAAAAGATATGTTGATTTTACTTAGACTAATTAACAAAAAGACAAAAATTAAAATTATTTAATGTCGCTTTCCAAAAATTTTTGAACCAATTCGAATATATTTTGCTCCATATTTTATAGCTTTTAAATAATCAGAGGACATTCCCATACTTAAACTTTTAAGACCAAAATTTTTACTTAATTCCTCCATTTCTTTAAAATATAATTCTGCATCTTCATTTGATGGAGGTAAACACATTAGTCCAATAACATTAAGATTTAACTCTTCAGTACACATAAAATAAAACTCTTTAAGTTCGGATTTATTTATACCACTTTTTTGATGCTCATCTCCTATATTAACCTGAATAAAAATTTTAATAGCTCTATTGATTTTTTTTTGTTCTATCGCAATTTTTTTTGCTAATTTTATATTGTCTACAGAGTGAATATAATTAAATATTTGTACAGCAAATTTTACCTTATTAGTTTGAAGTTTCCCAATCATATGTAAATTTATATTATTTCTATTTGACAGAATTTTTGGCCATTTATTTTGTGCCTCTTGAACTTTATTTTCTCCAAAATGAGTATGGCCATAATTTATTAATGGCATAATATCTTCTTCATTAAATGTTTTACTTACAGCAATAATTTCTATATTAGAATTATATTCTTTAACTTGATCTTTGATTAAAAGTAAATTTTTGACAGAATTATGCATATATTTAATTATAAAATATTTTACTTTATAAATGAATTCAATAGCGAGCATATATTAAAAATAAAAAAAAATATTAATTTAATTTTTAGAAATTATAAAAAAAGTTTTGATATTGCTTATTATAAAAAAATTAAAAATTTCTGTCATTCTCATGGGTATAAAATTTATCTAGCAAACAATGTAGATATAGCTCACAATTTAGGATTTGACGGAGTTTATATTCCAGCTTTCAATAAAAAATTAATGAAAAATAAAAATTTTAGATTAAATTTTGAGGTTTTAGGATCAGCTCATAATTTAAAAGAAATTAGACAAAAAGAAAGGCAAGGGGTAGATTATATCTTTTTGAGCCCGATTTTTTATAAAGATAGTAAAAAAAGTCTTGGGATAATAAAATTTAAAAATTTATCTAAAAGAAGTTTTTCAACAATAGTAGCTTTGGGTGGTATTAATAGAGAAAACATAAATAAATTAAGCTTGATAAACATAAAATGTTTTGGCTCAATTAACTTTGTAAAAAATTTGTATGACAAATAAGGAAAAAATTTTAAATGAATTGCAGATAATTTCAAATAATTTTCAGTTAGAAAATTATTTAGAAACAATTTCAAAATCAAAAAAATTATTACGAATATTACCAAATAATGAGTTTTTAACTAATATGATTGGTCTGAGCTACACGAATATTGGAAAACTGGAAGAAGCAAAAAATTTATATTTGAAAGTTATCAAAATTAATCCAGATATAATATCTTACCAAAATAATTATGCGAACATTTTAAAAGCTCAAAATAATGTTGATGAAGCAGAAAAAATATTAGAACGAATTTTAGAGAGAAAACCAGATTATATTAATGCATTAAATAATTTAGCAAACTTAAAAAAAAAACTTGGAAAATATAAGGATGCAATAAAATTATTCGAAGATGCACTTAGTTTAAAAAAAGACAACTCAACAATAATGTACAATATAGCTTTATGTTACCGAAGTCTTAGAAATTTGAAAAAAGTAAAAGAATACGCATTAAAAATTAATGAATTAGATCCCGATTTTACTCTTGCTGATAAAATTATTAGTGAAATACAGGACTATAAACAAGACGATATACATCACTACGAAAAAATGGAAAGAAAACTCAAAGAAAATAAAATTAGTGATGATAGAAAAGCTACTCTATTTTTTTCTTTAGCTAAAGCAAATGAGGATAAAGAAAATTTTAAAAAATCATATGAATATTTAAAAAAAGCGAATGATTTAAGAAAACTTAAAAATACTTATAATTTCAAAACAGATATTGAAGAATTTAGTAAAATAAAAAAAATTTTTTCTAACATAAATTTATCTAATTTAGGCACTCATAATCAAGACAAAAAAATAATTTTTGTTTGTGGGCTGCCAAGATCTGGGACCACGTTAGTAGAACAAATTATATCTGCCCACTCAAAAGTTAAGTCGCTGGGGGAAACTGATCAATTACAAAATTTGATCGAAGAAAATTTTCTAAATTTTGATTTTAACAGTAACCTATTAAATATTAATGAAAATGTTAATCAAAATGAAATTTATGATAAGTATGTTTATTTTATCAATAAAATTGATGACAAAAAAGATATATATACCGATAAATCTTTATTTAACTTTAAATTAATTGGATTTATAAAAATTTTTTTCCCAATCAGTAAAATTATTATTCTCAAAAGAGATATAAATAATAATCTACTTTCAATCTATAAAAATGATTTAGAGGCTAAAAACCTAGGGTGGACAAACGATATCAAGCAAATCACCGATTACCATACACTTTTTTTAGATTATTTAAATTTCTGGAATGGCCTACAAAAAAATCTTTTTTTAGAAATAAGCTATGATGATTTAATAAACAATCCATTAAAAATTTCGAAAAAAATTATAAATTATTGCGAACTAGAGTGGGAACAAAAATGTTTAGAGTATTATAAAAATAATGATTCTGCTATTGATACAGCTAGCGCTAATCAAGCTAATAAACCTATTTATAAATCGTCGCTTAATAAGTTTGAAAATTTTAAAAAGTTTTTTAATTTGCCATAAAAAAAACCCCCTAAATAAATTTAGGGGGTTTTTTAAAGTATTTAATTTCTAATTAAATTAGAACGCAAATGACATAGTTACTTGAGTAACTTCGTCTCTTTTTCCATCAGTTCCACCAACATTGTCAGTAGAGTTGTTGAAAGCAGATAAAGTCATGTTACCCATAGTGTAAGAAGCAGCGATACCAGTGTCTTCTTGATCTTTTCCACCAGCGTCACCAATTTCTACATCTCTTTGGTTGTATGAAATTGAAGCATTTTCGTTAATGTTCAATGCAATACCTAATAACGTAGAAGATGCATCAGCAGTTCCACCTGGGTTATCAATGTCAGTCCACTGAGCACCAACAGTTACTGGTCCCATAGCGTAAGTAGCATAAGCTGTAGATGAGTTAATCATTGATAAGTTTGTTGTGTCATCAGTTTCAGCCATACCAAAACCAAAGCTTACACCTTCAAACATACCAGAGTTTTTAACTGCGAAACTTTTTGCTGAATCATCACCAGCATCTACGTTTGCATCATCTCCTGCATTACCACCACCGTTTTTAGCGTAACCAATAGTTACGTCAAATCCAGCGAATGAATTATCGTATCCCCATGCACCTTGTGATGGAGTATCGATAAAGTATGCATCACCATCTGTATCATCCCAAGATTGTTCAGCACCTGCTGCTCTTGGCATCATATCTTTGATAGTACCAGCACCTGCAGCACCAACACCACCATCAAGTGTTACTTTTCCAGCATCACCCATATCAATTGATAATAAAGATGAAGATCTAGAACCGTTAGTGTTTGCTACATGCATTAAGCTTAAAGATCCTAGAGGTGTATCACCTGAACCACTAAAAGCTATAGTTTGGTCAAAACCATAAGGGTTACCAGTTACGTCTGTGTTACCCGCTGATCCTTCCCCTTCGTCTACGTAAGTGATTTTAGCTGTACCACTTACAGACATGTCTAAAGCTTGAGCACTGAAAGCTACCATTGAGCCAGCTAAAGCAGATAGACCAACTTTTTTTAAATTGTTCATATTTCTCCTTAATTGTTAGTTTATATATAAACAGGACTTTTATACATCCCACAGCTAAATAATGGTTTAGTTTTTCAATATTTAGCAACTTTAGTCTAGATCTGTGATATATTTGTCACATATTTTAGTATAGCTTAAACATCAACTATGCATTAATTAACAATATAATTCCAATCATGAAATTTTACATTAAAAAAATAACTAAAATAATTGCAATTCTTTTAACTGTTATTTCTTTAAACGCTTGCGGTGTATTTAGGATGACTGATGCTAGAGAAGTTTCACCAAACCCTGACGAGAGAGTAAAGAAAAATGTTGAGTCAGGAAAAGGTTTAAGACTCTCTAATCTTAATAAAAAAGGTGGTAATTTTCAATTTGCAAGCTCTAACCCAATGTGGAGAGCAAGTTTAGATATTTTAGATTTTGCTCCATTAATAAGTGCTAACTATTCAGGTGGTATAATAATTTCTGATTGGATAACGACAGAAAACCGTGATGAATTTTTCAAAATAACAATTAAGTTTCTCAGTAATGAGATAAGACCAGATGGATTAGATATAAATATTCATCAAAAAACATGTACAAATAATCAAGCTTGTCAAATTTCAAAATTAGAAACTTCAGTATCTAACGATTTGAAATTAAAGATTCTTAAAAGAGCTGCTCTTTACGAAAAAGATGATCAAGCAAAGTTGAAAGAAGAATTCGGTGAATATAGAGTTGTGCCGGTAAAATAATTTTTTGATAAATGCAGCGATTTAATTTTTCTATTATTGAAAAAAAATGGCAAAACATTTGGGAAGAAAAAAAATTATTTAAATCAGAAATAACTGATAAAAAAAAAATTTTATTGTCTAGAAATGTTTCCATACCCCTCAGGTAAAATACATATGGGTCATGTAAGAAATTACACCATTGGTGATGTATTAAGTCGTTACAAAAAATTAAAGGGTTTTAATGTTTTACACCCTATGGGTTGGGACTCATTTGGAATGCCAGCTGAAAATGCTGCAAAACAAAATAATTTAGATCCAAAAAAATGGACTGAAAGTAATATTGAAACCATGAAAGCACAGCTTAAACAGTTAGGTCTTGCGATTGATTGGGAAAGAGAAATTTCTACATGTTCAGTTGCTTATTATAAACATCAACAACAAATTTTTCTTGAACTTTATGATAAAGGATTAGTTTTTAGAAAAGAGAGCTATGTTAATTGGGACCCAGTTGATCAAACTGTTTTGGCAAATGAACAAGTTATTGATGGTAAAGGCTGGAGATCTGGTGCAATAGTGGAAAGAAAGAAACTAAATCAGTGGTTTTTTAAAATTTCACATTTTTCTAACGAATTACTTGAAGATTTAAATTCATTAAATGATTGGCCCAATAAAGTTAAAGTTATGCAAAAAAATTGGATAGGCAAGTCTGTAGGTTGTGAAATTGATTTCAAAATTCAAGGAGCTGACTCAATAAATTCAATTAAGTGTTATACCACAAGACCAGACACTCTTTTTGGATTATCTTTTTTAGCTGTTTCAGTAGATCATCCTCTTTCAAAAAATTTTGAAAATGATATAGAATTTATTAATTTTAAAAAAGAATGTTCTAAAATAGGTACGACTGAAGAATCTATTGCACAAGCAACAAAAATTGGTTTTAAAACTAATTTTTTTGCCCTAAATCCACTAGATAACTCAATTAAAGTTCCAGTTTATTTTGCAAATTTTGTTCTCATGGATTATGGAGCTGGGGCTGTTTTTGGATGCCCAGCACATGATCAAAGAGATTTTGAATTTGCCAAAAAATATAATCTCCAAATCAAAACAGTTGTAAAACCTAACGATGAAAAAAATGATTTCACCGTTATAAATGAAGCATATGAGGGAGATGGTATCATTATAAATTCAAAATTTTTTGACAATCTCAAGGTTCCGAGCGAGTCCATTGAAACAGCAATTAAATATCTTGAGGAAAATAAGTTAGGAAAGAAGAAGATAAATTTTCGTTTAAAAGATTGGGGTATCTCGAGACAAAGATATTGGGGATGTCCAATACCAATTGCCTATGATGAAAACAATAAAATTATAAAGATACCTGAAAATCAATTACCTGTAAAATTACCAGAGAACATACCTCTTGATACTAAAGGCAATCCTTTAAATCACCAGGACGAATGGAAGAAAATTTCCATTGATGGAAAACAATTTACAAGAGAAACCGACACTTTAGATACATTTGTTGACTCCTCTTGGTATTTTTTAAGATTTTGTTCCCCAAAAAATGATAAAAAACCTTTCGATACAGAAGCTGTTAATTATTGGATGCCCGTTGATCAATATATTGGTGGTGTAGAGCATGCAATATTACACCTTTTATATTCAAGATTTTTTATGAGAGCTATTGGATTAGATAATCCAAAAATTAAACTCAAAGAGCCTTTTAAGGGTCTTTTTACCCAAGGAATGGTTTGTCATCAAACATATAAAGACGATAACAATAATTGGGTAAGTCCTGAAGATGTTGAGAGTAAAAACGGTAAGGATTATTTTTTAATAAAAAATCCTAAGAAAAAAATTAAAGTTGGACCGTCGGAATCAATGTCAAAATCTAAAAAAAATACGATAGATCCACAAAAAATAATAAACCAGTATGGTGCGGATTCTGTGAGATTATTCATTTTATCAGATAGTCCTCCTGAAAAAGATATTCAGTGGTCAGAGGATGGAATAGTCTCATCACACAAATTTATTCAGAAATTTTGGACGTTAAGTGAAGAAATTTTTCAGATTACAAACACAAATTTAGAACAAGGTAATCAAGAACTAGAAATTTTCACTAATAAAATTCTTAACAAAACAAATCAGGCTATTGAATCTTTTAGATACAATGTAATGATTGCCAATTATCATGAAATATATTCCTACTTTAAAAAGCTAACAAGTGCTAAAAAAAACTATAAAAACCTCAAAAATAGTTTCGAAAAAATTTTAACAATAATGATGCCCGTAACCCCCCATTTAGCAAATGAGTGTTTGTCAAAATTTAATAACATTCAAGATGTTGAATGGCCAAAGTTAGACATGACATATCTTAAGAATGACAAAGTTGAAATCGTAATTCAAGTAAATGGAAAAAAAAGAAATTCAATTAAAGTTGAAAAAGATACAAATCAAAAAATTATTAACGATGAAATACTTAGTAAGCAATTAATAGCAAAATACATAGAAAATAAAAAATTGATTAAAACAATATATGTTAATAATAGATTAATTAACTATATTACTAAATAATGATTAAAAAAATATTTATTTTATATTTCCTATTTTTATTTGGCTGCAATTATCAGCCAATCTATCTTAATAAAAATTTAGAAAATTTACAATTTTATCAAATTACACAACTAGGTGATAAAAAAATTAATAAAGCAATTTTAAGTTCCACTAATTTAAAAGAGGATAAAACTGATAAAAATCTGAATGAGCTATTTATCACTAGTACCTATGTGATTGAAGAAACGTCATTAAGTTCTAAGAAAACAGTTCAAACATACAATTCAAAAATTGTTGTGAATTTACAAATTAAACAAGACGAAAAAGTATTAAGAACTAGAAATTTTGTAAAAGAATTTAATTATGATAATAAAGAAATTAAATTTGAACTAACAAAGTACCAAAATAAAATTAAGAATAATTTACTTAATTCTATAACTGAAGAAATAATCCTTTACCTAAACATAAAATGATAATTAAAAATTATGATTTAAAAAAAAATTTGAATAAAAATCTAAATTTTTACCTTTTATATGGGGCAAACACTGGTCACATTGAGGAAACTATTAATAATATATTAAAACCTGTATTACCTAAAAATGTAATTTCATATGATGAATTAGAACTGTTGACAAATTTTAATAAATTAAATGAACTAGTTTATAATAAATCTTTTTTCGAGGATAAAAAATTAATAATCATCAATAGAATTTCAGATAAAATTCTCGATAATTTAAAACAAATAATAGAAGACGACCTAGACGATATAAAAATAATTCTAAAATCTGGAGTTCTAGAAAAGAAGTCAAAAATAAGAAATTTTTTTGAAAAAAGTGATAATTGCGCAATTATAGCCTTTTATGAGGATGATCATAAATCACTTTACAATTTAGCAAATATTTTTTTTTCTGAAAAAAAAAATAAAAATTTCATCAGAAATAATTAATCTAATTATTGAAAGATCCAAAGGAAATAGAATAAATTTAATGAATGAACTTAAAAAAATTTTTTTGTTTGCTAAAAATAAATCTGAGATTAATTTAAAAGAAATTTTAAAACTAACAAACTTGGCAGAAAATTACGATATTTCTGAATTAGCAGACAGATGTTTAGCTTTAGATAAAAAAAAGACTATTAATATTTTAAATGAAAATAATTTAAGTGAAGAAGATAATATTAAAATTTTGAGATCTTTTTTATATAAGTTAAAACGATTAAAAAAAATAAAAATTGAAGTAGAAAATAAAAAAAGTGTAGACACCGTTTTATCATCATTTAAACCACCAATATTTTGGAAAGATAAAGAAATCCTAAAGAAACAAGTATATAATTGGACTTTAGAGGATATTAAAAAACAAATTGTTAAGATAAGTTATTTAGAATTACAAATAAAAAAAAATTTGCAAATATCAAATCAAATTGTCAATAATTATATTCTTGAAAATGTAAATTTATCTAATAATTAGACTTTATTATTTCAATTATCTTGTTTAACTGATCTATCTCACTGTAAGAAAAAGTAATAGTGCCTTTATTACTTTTGCTATTTTTTATAATTACATTAAGGCCAATTTTGTCTGAAATAGAATTTTCTAAAGCCCTGATATTAGCATCTTTATAATCATTTGATCTTTGTCTTTTTTTTTTAAAAATTCTAACAAAGTTTTCTGCTTGTCTCACAGATAGTTTTTTTTCTATAATTTTAGCAGCAACAAAACTAGCATTTTCAAGACCAACTAATATTTTTGCGTGACCGGCGGTTATTTTTTGAGTTTCAATTAATTTTATTACATCTTGGGGTAATGTTAAAAGTCTTAAGGAATTAGTTATATGACTTCGACTTTTACCGATAAATTTTGACACTTTTTCTTGATCATAGGAAAACTCATCTATTAATCTTTTATATCCCTGAGCTTCCTCTAAGGGATTTAGATCATGTCTTTGAATATTTTCTACAATTGCAAATTCTAATGATTTTAAATCATCTGCCTCAGTAACTACTACAGGCACTGTATGAAGGCCTGCTCTTTGAGCGGCAATCCATCTTCTTTCGCCTGCAATTATCTCAAATTTTGTTTTTTCATCATTTGATTTTCTAACAACAATAGGCTGAATCATGCCTCTTTCTATAATTGAATTAGTTAATTCTTGTAAACTAGTCTCATCAAAAATTTTTCTGGGTTGGTACCTGTTAGGTGTTAAATCACTAATTGATAATTGATTTTTTTGGGTCTCTACTTTTGTCTCGCCTATTAGTGATGACAATCCACGACCTAAACCTTTTTTAATTTTATCCATTAAGCAGCGCTCCCTATTGATGATTCTTGATTAATAAATTCATTGGTAAAGTTGAAATATGATTTACTGCCGGGACAAGATTTATCATAAATTAAAACCGGCATTCCATGTGATGGGGCCTCCGACAATCTTACATTTCTTGGTATTACTGTCGAATAAACTTTTTCACTAAAATAATCTCTAGCTTCTTTTTCAACTTGAGATGAAAGTTTATTCCTCTTGTCATACATTGTTAAGAGTATTCCTCTTATTTTTAAATCTGGGTTTAAACTTACTTTTATTCTTTCAATCGTTTTCATTAATTGTGTCAAACCTTCTAATGCAAAAAATTCGGTCTGAAGGGGCACCAGTAGTGAATTTGAGCTTACAAGAGCCATGACAGTTAGTAAGCTCAAAGAAGGTGGACAATCAATTAGAACATAATCGTATGAGCCACTAGAAGTGTTTAAATATGCGGCTAATTTCACTTTTAATAAAAAGGCTCTATTATTATCATCAGCTGTTTCAACCTCTAATCCGGATAGATCTACATTCGAAGTGATGATATCTAAATTTTCAAACTCTGTTCTTTTAATTACCTCTCCAATCTCTTTAGTTCCATTTAATACCCCATAAATTGTATCACTTGAATTATCAACATTTGACAATCCTAGACCTGTTGTTGCATTTCCTTGTGGATCAAGGTCAATTACTAAAATTTTTTTATTTTGTTGAGACAATCCAGCTGCAAGATTTATCGCTGTTGTTGTTTTCCCCACCCCTCCCTTTTGATTTATGATTGATATAATTTGCATTTATTTTCTTTTTTTAATTTTTTTAATATTTATCAAAAATGAACTTTTATTTGTTAAGCTTTTTTTTTCTGTGTACTGAAGCTCCCAATTTTTTTTTGAATTTTCAAAAACTTTTTTTCCACTCTCACCCATAAAAAAAATTAGATTTTTATATCTAGAAAAATTTTCATATACTAAATCTAAAATTACTGGCATTGGTTTGAATGCTCTCGACATTATCGTTCCTGTTTCCAAATTTTTAATTTCAAAA
>MDTG01005006.1_pt1 | contig 14894 bp, 2 predicted proteins | sample 811421 | NCBI WGS metagenome assembly MDTG01 (sample SAMN05326645, study PRJNA326480) | marine metagenome | isolation source: seawater | place: Pacific Ocean: South East | collected 2011
AAGGAATAAAAATACTATCAACTGTAGAAAGTCCAAGATATTTTAATATATTGTCATTAGATAAGATAAAATCAGACGGTACCTATACTGAATTGTCATTACCATCGTCTATTGTTAATAAGCACTATCATTATTGTAACATTACTTATAACTTACTTTTAATGTATATTTACAATGACATTAAATTATATACTTCTAGCAGCTTCTCAAAATTAATTTTAAATAGAATTATGATAATTTCAACAAAAATATATCAAATTGTTAGTAATAATAGTAAAATTAATGATGATGACCCAGAAACATTTGTGACGACGCAAAAAGGAGTAATTAGAGTAACTTATTATACTGATTTAACTAAAATATTTAATTCAAATACAATAATAAATGAATTATTTAGTACTATACCAACTGATACATATAATTACTATAAGGGAATAAAAAGTTATTTAAATGGTAAAACAACAATTAATTCAGAGATATATAGTTTAAATACTGATGGCACTATTTTATTAAGGTCCGACATAGAAATTAGAGACTCTTCCTTGCCAGAAGAAATAATAAGTTACTTCAAAGGAATTATGTCACAATTTTATAATACAGATATAAATTTATTATCTGAGATAATTGGTTTTGAGGATAAGTTAGAAGATTATAAACAGTTATTTTTCTTTGGGGCCTTAGACGCAGTATCATTTGAATATATAAATATAATAAATAACTACTATTATGACAATTTTAATTCAAGCAATACATTAACTTATACAAATATAGGACATTTATTATATGAAATTATAAATAATTCAACATTTATAACATCTGATATTATATCAACTATAATTGAAACAAAAATATTATATTATTCAGATTCACATGAAATTGAAGATTTTAACATTTATTTAGAGTCTTTACAAAATTTACAATTGGAGATTGATGAAAAGTTAACATTTTTCAATAATAATGTAGATAATTTAAATACTATAAAAAATTATAATGTAGATTATGAAATAGATTACAGTCCATTAAAGTTAAAGAATGATATATATGACATATTATCTATTAATATTAGAGATGATACTATATTTGATGAAATTATTAGTAATGTCTTTTCAGATAATAAAGTAAGTAAATCAATTAGATATTTTTTAATGAAAGAAATAGTTAAGGATAATAGCATTTATAGCTATATTAATAAATTTATTTTTTTAGTAAGTATATATCAAATAAATAATACATCTATAGATTATTTTAATAACTTAATTGTTAATAATAATATAGTAAATAATAATGAATTTGTTTTGTTTGATGAAAGTAACTCTAATATCTTAATACCAATTAAACATTTAGAGTTAATAAATAATACAAATAATTATATTAAATCGCTACAAAATTTAGATGACGAAAAAAATATATGGTTATTAGAGAAAGATATCTATAATCATATAAAAGATTATTTTTTTACAAAAAATAATTGCTATAAGTCAATAGAGTTATTAGAAGAATATATTAATTCAAATGTATTATTGGGTAATTATAAATTTAAAAGAGGATGTATAGTAAATAATTTTGAATATGATAGTTTGAATTATAAGCCATATAAAATATTTATAGAAACAAATAGATATGGAAATATTACATCTGTAAGTAATCCATTTAATATAATAGATTTATTTATTTCAGATAATTTCAATTCAATAGAATTTATTAATCCTAAATTAATATTAAATAAAGTTACAAGTGTAGACTCAAAAATAAATATTATAAATGATAAGAATATTACTAACAATATCACATATCAAACATCATTTAATGTACCTAAAAATTACGAAGATATTTTGAATACAAATGTAAGTCTTTCATTCACATTAACTTCTGTAGTGTCAAATAGTGTAAAACAAAATTTATTAATTGGATTTACAAGAAATAATATAGAAGAAATAGCGGCATTAGATTTGTTAATGAGCAGTCAATACATTTCAAGTAATAATATATTACCATCTACAGGATATTTAATGAGATTAAAAAATACAAATTATTTTGAAACTATAAAAGATTATTTATTTTGTTCAATAAAATTAATAGAAAATGAAAGTTATTATGAAATAGCATTTAATGCTCATGATAATTATAGACTAGATTACCAAAGTTTAAAACCATATAATGAAGATAACGAATATAAAATTTGTGTATTAAGAGATATTTATAGCAATAATAACGATACAAATGGTGGATATTTATTATTTGAAGTAATTGAATCTGGTTCAAATTATATTTTTAAGGTAAAAAAGAGATATATATGGAATTCAAATACTAATACTTATGAGGAAGAAGAAAATACTTCAGTTTTAAATTATTTTTTGAATTTAGATACTATTAATTCAAATAAAGAGTTTATTTTGAGTAGCAATTCTTTTAATTTTAGTGTATATGAACCGTCATATAACTTTAATATTTTAAATGACAATAATCCAGAGGAAATTGATTATTTTACAAATGATTTAGTTTCACCTTCATCTATACCTTCAAATGTAAAAGATGACATAGACAACAATCTGGTAAGTAAATATAAATTGCAATTAGATAGTGATGTAGAGACAAATAAAGCAATAGATGATATTATTGATATAGTAAGTAGTGAATCTAATAATATAAGATATACAAAGGAATTTTATTTAACATTAAGAAATTCTTTAATAAGCAACAAAAATTTATCCGATGATAAATTTGATTTAAAATTAAATGAAGATACTATACCATATGTTTATTTTACAAATGAGAAATATAATGATATTCATCATCCATTTATGATTATTGCTAGCTATGGAATTTCACCAAATATCTCTGGATTATCAGATATTAACAAACCAAGTAATTTAATATCAAATAATAATGTAGAAGAAATATCAAAAGAATACGATTTTTATTATGGAGACGTTGAAGTATCTGTAAAAGGAAATTTTGGAAATGTAAGTGTATATTGTTTTCATCACGGATATATGGGTGGGAAAAATTTATTAACTTACAATTCTAGTTGTAGTGACAATCCAAATGACAATTGTTTAACAAGTCAAACAATAGTAAATGTAATTTATGATAATGGAAACAAATATACATTTAATAATAATGCAAATTACAATATACAATATGGTATGTTTGATAATACATATATTTTCAAAAACATACCTAAAAGTCACCCAATTGCAATATTAAATGTTCAAAAAGAAAATTTTATATCATATAAACCTTTGGATATTGATCCTATACTAATTAAAGTCAAAGGAGGTAATATGAATGTTAACAATTTAGAAGATTATTTTTCATTCTCTGATGTAAATGATAATAAAATTACAATAATAAATGGAGTTTTTAAATTTATGAGAGGAAGAACATATCGTTTTGCTGACTATGGTATAAGCTCTAACCACCCATTTTTAATTGTAAAAAACAATATAAGTTCAAATTCAATAAGTGAAGGGGAAGGGGGAGAAAATTTTATAGATATTAAAATTGAATCAGATTTTGATGTGACAAATAAAATAATTTATTATAGATGTAAAAACCATATAAATATGAAAGCAAATTTTAACTTTTTATACAAAAAAGTTTCTGAAGCGAAATCATATGATAGCAATAATTTAGCGGTTAGAACATCAATAAGACAAAATTACATTTTTAAAATTCCAATGCTTAACTATGAAGAAGTTACAAATTATAGTGAAAATATTATGAATAATACGTTATATGATAATTACAATGATAGCACTATTGAAGAAAATTCAGATAATTACTCAAGTATAAAAGCTACAGCAGTTGCAATTAATGGGGTACCTTGCTTTTCAATATTAAATAGTGATCTTAATTTAACTCCTGAAACTGGCGAAGTAGGATATAATGGTGCAAGTACAAATAGAAATTTTGAAATGTCTTATCGTTCTGACCCTTACAATGCTGGAAATGGAGTAGGTTTATATAATTATAGTGACTATATTGACAATTTACACCCGCCATTAATTGGAATAGGTTTGGATGGATTTGCAATTTACGGTAGATACATTGAAGAATTTCAAAATATGAATGGTTACAGTTTAGAACTAGACAACTTTGGAGGACATAATCATGATGGTTATGGTTATCATTATCATTCAAATTCAACAAATATATCCACTAGTAATGGTACACAATATAACCTATCTAAAATAGGTCCAAATGCATGGAAAGGAAATATAAATAAAATACCATATTTTTGGAATGGTAATGAACCTAACTATAATAATAGAATTATAGGTGCATTGAATAGGTCTGATGCATTATTCTTAGGTTTTGAGGAATTTATTGATTTAAGTCAAGAAACAAATATTTCAGATATCAGCAAAAATATTTCTAATATAAATTTAGATATAAATTTTGGAAATAATATAAAAAGTAGCTTTGATATGACGCAAGGTAATATAGGAATAACAATAAATGGAGATTTTTTAAGAAGCTCATATGAAAATAATGTAAATGATATTAATAGAGTTGATAGTATATATGAAGTTGAAGTTGATTCTATTTCTTATTTTAACTTTATATCAAATACTACGACAGATAAAGAAATAAATATTGGGGATATTTTATATTTGTATAATTCTAGTTTAATATCTTCAAATTTATTAATTTCAATTGTGACAGTTACTGAAATAAAATATAATAACTTAGGAGAGATAAAAATATTATTTAATACAAAGTATTCAAATAATTTAAATGAGAAAACTTTTGCTTATTATAATGTTGATATATATCAATATAGCTACGGATTTAAATTTAAAAATGTAAAATATTTAAATTACCAATTAAATTATGTTTATAATTATAACCTTCTATCTCAAGAGGAAATAGACAAACATAATTTGAATTATTTTGAGTCAAGTAATATTAATTTAGTAAATTCCCAAAACTTAAGTGCAACAACTGCAACAACTGCAAGTGCAACAATTACAAGTGCAGCAACAACTGCAACAACTGCAAGTGCAACAATTACAAGTGCAGCAACAACTGCAGCAACTACAAGTGCAACTGCAGTTACTACAAGTGCAACTACAAGTACAGTAACTGCAAGTGCAACTGCAAGTTATAGCTATAGAACAACTAGTCAAATAAATAATGATATTGATTTTTATACAGGCAACTTTATTTTTAATTTAGATGTAAATAATAACAAATATTTAAATAAAAGTAATTTCAATGGCGATTATCTAAGACATCCAGATGGACATTCAAAAATAATGGCAATTTCATCTGATGGATATCCTATTTATGGACCATATGGATATTTGAATAAAGATAAAAGTAATGAAGTTAAATTGATGAAGTCATCATATAAAATAAAAAGTAACATTTCTAAGAGTAGGTTTGACTTACTTCAATATAATAAAAATAATTTATATACTTTTAATATTGGTTCGCTGATAGATGATTATGAGTATGTGGAGAATTTAGGTGATTTAGATGAATGTAATGGAAGATATTGCATTACACCTGAATTTTCAAATAAGACATATGCATATTTTTTGTCATTTAGTGAGAATGATGATAAAAGTCTCACACCGAAATACCCTTATATCATAGGAAATAAATTTTTCTCCAATCCAAATATGAGCCTAAATGTTAATACTGGAATAAATAATTTATCTAATTACACTTTAAATGAGGAAGCCAGTATATTAGAAAATAATATAATTAGGTTTGTTTCATCAAATCAAAATAAAAATATTACGTTCAGTACTGAAGATATTGGATTATTTACTATTGAATTTGGGAGTGATTTTGGAAATGTAAGTAATGTCTTATTTAAAAATGACATAATTGAAATAAAAACTATTTCAGATCCTGATAATTTACTAGATAATAAATTTGTTGGATTTTGGAAAATACTAAATATAATTGATTCAAAAATTACATGTGGTGGATCAATATCAGTATTTAGAGGATATAAAAGTATCACTATATGTACTGAGAATCCAAAAATATTATTATTGAAATATAATTATAAAAAATCAACTGATTTAGTGATAAATGTAAATACAAATTATAATTATAAAGAAGGATATATTTTAGGAGATTATAGTTATATTAATAATAGTAATTATTTTATTTCAACAAATGAAAATAATATTATATTATATACAACTAATAAAAAAGGTGAATTCTCAATTAATTTCAGTGAATTTTTTAATATTAAAGATTATTTACATATAAATGATGTGATAGAAATAGTAGTTAATATTGATAATAATAATTTAATAAATAAAAAATTTATTGGATATTGGCGAGTTAGCTTAATAAATAATTCCAATGTAACTTTAGTTGGTTCTATTAATGAATTTAATGGAGAACAAAAATCAATAATTTGTGATGATAACGTATGTATATCAGTAATAAAATATGATAATGCATATACTTACAATAGTACAAAGAATAACAACGTTTCTTTGCTTAACACAGAACAAGCTGATATTTTATTTGAAAATAATACTAACGTGACATTTATAGGAAATACGGGAAAATTTGGAAAAGGATTAATTAAGGAAAATAAAAATGGATTGAAATATATAGAAATAATTGATAGAGGATATGATTATCAAAATAATAGTTGTATTCATTTATTTAAAGATATCCCCGATAGTTTAGAATATATAGATGATTATTTCTTATATTTACGAAGAAAAACACGTTTTATAGATGGTTATTATTATGACTATGATGATAATAAAGTTAAGATATTAGAGCCTAATATGGAAAGTAATGAGACTTTTGAAAGATCAATAAAAGACATTAATGATATTGTAATTAATTTCAAAGATTTTTTAAATGAAGCAAAAGATCCAGAATTAAATATATTAAGCAGTAATTTAATAAATATTATTAATTTAGATGATTTTATTTCAGTTTTAGGATCAATTCTACCAATATATTTTAGCAATGACTTTATAAACATATTAAATCAAAATTTAGAAAGTGAAAATGATATTTATTACAATGTATTTATGAGAAAAATGATTGATAAATTATTTGGATATTTAGATTTTAAACAAAATTATAAATGTTATTATAATAACGATATTTATATTGAAAAAAATATTAATATTTTTAGTTTTATAAATGAAATGTCTAATACTAACACATTACAATTGCAAAATAATAGTAAAATAACAATAACAGATATTGAAAAAAATGCAAGAATTAATCAAATGAATAATATTATAGATAATATTACAAAAACATATGATAACTATTTAAAATTTAAAAAAAATAAAGATATTATTTATAAAAGAGAAATAAGACCTAAGTTTGCATGGATAAAAAATTTAGGTAACTTCATATTAGATGAAATTGAGTTATATTTTAATGATTTAGTTATTGACAAGCAATATTCAGACTGGATAAATATATGGAATCAGTTAAATACTAAGTATGATAATATTGATTTATTAAATAAGTTAATTGGTAATATTGATAGTTTAATTGATATTAATTCAGAGGATAAAAAGGAATATACTTTAATTATACCTTTGAGATTTTGGTTTTGTAGACAGTCTGGATTAAACGTTCCGTTAATTGCATTGCAAAATACTGAAATAAATTTAAGATTTAAGATTAGAAATATTAATGAATTAATAAGAAAAGGTGATAATGTAGAAATTATACAAAAAGGTGAAATTAAAACAACTTTATTAGCGGATTACATATATTTAGATGTAAAAGAACGTGAGTTATTTGCTAAGTTAAGACATGAATATTTAATAGAGCAAACTCAATTTAATGGAATAAAAGACATTTATAATTTGAAAACATTAACTAAATTATCATTTAAGAACTGTATAAAAGATATTTATTATATATTAAGATGTTCTAATAACTTGATAATAAAAGATAGAAGTAATTATTCATTAAATAACGATGAAAATAGTGGAAATCCTATAACAAAATCAAATATTATAATTAATGATGTGAATATATTATCACAGACAGGTATGTATACAAATTATATAGTGCCATTAGAATCATATAATTCCACTCCATCTGATGGAGTAAATGTTATAAAATTTGGTTTGAAAAGTGAAAATATACAACCAAAAGGTAGTATAAATTTTAGTATGCTTGATAATATATATTTTGACATTCAAATAGATAAATCCTATTTAGATAATACAAATAAAAAGATTTATATTTATGCAAATAGTTATAATATATTAAGAATAATGGGAGGGCAAGCAGGATTAGCTTATATACAATAGTTATAATTTAAAAATATAATAATAATAACTTAAATATAATTTATTATTATTATATAATGTCTGGAGGAAAAATACAAATTATATCAGTAGGATTTGAAGATATATATCTAACATTTGACCCTCAAATTACATATTTTAAGATGGTTTATAAAAGATATACAAATTTTTCACAAGAACCCATAATACAATATTTTAATGCAGATACTCCGTCATTTGGACAACGTATAACTTGCTCAATTGCAAAAACAGCTGATTTAATATCAAATATTTATCTTTTTGTTGAATTACCTTCTATACCCATAAATAATAATATTGATAGTTTTAATTATGAATACAAATGGAATAAGAAAATTGGTTATTCTTTAATTAAATATACTGAATTGGAAATAAATGGTCAATTAATTGATAAGTTATATTCTGATTGGTTAAATATTTGGAGTTTATTAACAACAACAGAAGAACATCAAAAGTCTGAAGATATTCTTATAGGAAATGTATCTAGTTTATATGACTATTCTAATGGTAAAGATTCATATAAACTATATGTTCCATTAAGTTTTTTCTTTAATAGAAATAAAGGATTATCATTACCAATAATTGCCTTACAAGTAAGTGATGTCAAAATTCATGTAGAATTTAACAATTTAAGGGATATACTTGTTCCTTCTTATACCCATTATATTGAAATTGAAGATAATATAGTTTTTTTTAAAAAAAATGATGTTATCAAACAAAATATTACTGGCTCAGATGAAATAAACGGTATTTTTCATAGCTTTGATTATAAAACAAAAAAGTTATATTTTACAAAATATAGTAAAGATTTTAAATATTATAATGAAACTAGTAGTTATAATAAAGAAAAGTATCATATATATAATGAAAATTATAAAGTTTCTCCTAAATCAAATCCAGTTTATATAAATCCAATTTATCCTAATATTGACATTAATAAGTCACATTTAATTGTTAATTTTATATATTTAGATAATGATGAAAGAAAAAAATTTATTTTTTCTAATCATGAATATTTAATTACAAATATTCAATATTCTGGCGAAAAAGTAATAACAAACATAAATTCAAAAGTTAAATTAGATTTTATAAATTGTTCAAAGCAACTTATATGGATAGCTCAATATGACAAGATTTTAAGAGGTAACATTAATGATAAATTTAATTATACATCTGACTTAAATAATAATGGTTCAAATATAATTGAAAAAACAACTTTACTTCAAAATGGTAATATTAGGTCAAAAGATGACGATAAATATTTATACAATTATTTACAGAACTATATATATTATAATTCAACTATTAGTGAAGGTATAAATTTATTTTCATTCTCAATTGATCCTATGAGTCACCAACCAACAGGGGCATGTAATTTTAGCAAAATTAATGACTTTGTATTAGATATAAAGTTAATTTCAGATATAAGTTATGATAACCCCGTAATAATTAAAGTATTTAGTCATGGATATAATGTATTAAGGATAAATAATGGTATTGGAAAATTAGTTTTTATTTAATAAAAGCTTATCATAAATATAAGAGTTTTTTATTAAATTAACTACATTATCTAAATTTTTGTTATTATTTGACTTTAAAATACCCATAGTATTTAATGTATTATAATCACTAAAATTACTACTAGTATTTTCTTTAGTAATATGTTTGGCTTCTTCTAACTTGAGTAATATTTCACTATCGTTTAATTTATTGTCAAATAATATACTATTTATATCATTTTCTACATCTTCATTAAGTTTATTTAGAATGTTTTTATAATAAATTTTATAATTTTTCATAAATGATTTTATATTATCACTTTTATCAAAAGATACATTTGCTATTATATTATTTATAATTGTAGCATAGTCATACCATTTAAATTTATTAAATTTAATAACTATTTTATCTAGATCTGGAGCTATTTCTTCATTATTGTTTCCAATTAAATAATAATAATCATCAATATATTTAATTATTTCATTGTTTATTATTCTGTTATTTGATGAAATACTAGAATTTGGTACTTTACTATGAGTATCATTTATTTTATATATTATGTGTAAAATATATTTTCCAGAAATATTATTTTTTAATATAAAATCAATTAATCTAGATTTATCATAATTAATACTAAAATTATTATTGTCCTCTGAATGCTTCAAATAAATTTCACCATCTAATTTTACTTCTAAATTTTTTAGCTCTCTTAAAATTAGATTTTTATCATTTATTTTCATAATTTTTTTATATTGTTTATTATACTTATATAACCCTATCTTTATTGACCCATGATCTACATTTTCGTAATAACCTACATCTGTTATACGTGATATTTCAATGTTTTCTATTTCTAGTCCCTTACTTATATTAATATGTCTCTTAAATTTAGTAATAACATCATCATCATCTATTAGCTTAATTATGAAATCTATATTTACATTTAAATTTTTTAATTTACTAAAAATTGAATTTTGGTCATTAAATATTTTACTATTAAGAATATAAATTTTTTTGTTAATATCATTTATACATAAGTTAAGATATTCTTTTAGGTGTATAGAGTTATTAAGTTCTAAATCTACATCTTGATGTTGTGTCCATGAATCAAAATCTTCATAATATTTTATATTTAAATTTGAGCCAAATTTTGACAATTCAGAAATATCAATGTTATAAACTAACATATTTAAATCTATTTTTTTTTCTAAAATTTTAAATTTTAAATGTTTTAATATTAATTTTAAAATAAAATAATTTGTGTCATTTGTCGATATTTCATAATAATGATTAAAATCAAAAATCTTAAAATTGTTATCATTTCTAAAAAAAGTTCTTGACTTATCTCCATATGGCTTTTCAGTTAAGACGTTAATTAATTGTTTATTACATGTCATTACAATATCTTCGCCATCAATTTCAACAATTTTATTACTAACATTTAAATATGTTCTAAAACAATGTTTACTAAAATATTCATATTTATTATTTTTACTTTCAGGTTCTATATATATATCGTTTTTTTCTTTTTGAAAATTAATATGATAGAATTTTAAGTTATTTTCCAAATTTTTTAACAAGTCATAAAAATTATCAAAAAAATGAATATTATTTTGAATTCCTAATGATAAAATATAATATTTGAAATTTAAAAGATCATTAATTTTATTAATATAATATGCATTTTCTATAAAAAAATAATTTGAATGGTAATTTTTATTTAAATCTATTGTCTCATCGTTATTTGGACACATTGGAATTTTATATAATATTCCAGAGCTTATAGGTATATTAGAATTAAATAAATTACTATCAATTAGTATTAATTTAACATTATTCCTAATAACTCCGTAAAATTTACTTAAATAACTTTTTAGTATTTTTTTATTATTTTCTATATGATTTAAAATTATAACACTTTTCTCTGAATATCTCAAATTATATAAATCAATCTTATCTTTAGTATCTTTTCTTCCATAAAAATTTTTATAGTTATAGCTTAAATAATTTAATTGCTCAATAGAAATTACATTATTATAAGTTTTTTTAAGTTTTTGTGCAGTGTTTGTAAGATCTAACTTTTCATCATTTAATTTATTTAATTCATTTTCAAATTGTTTCTTTGAAAATTTGTCATATTTCTTTAATTCTGGATTTATGGAATTTTTTGGATCTTTTTGATATTTTTTTATTCCATCATATTTTATAAGTTTATCATATTCGTTTGCATCTGTAAATAACTTTTCATTATAACTTCTTTCAATTTTATTTAATAAATTAATTAATGAGTCATCGTTTTCATCTATGTAAAAGTCATAATACCATTTTTTAAAGTAAAAGTCAGAAATATTTTTTTCTTTTTCAATTATATGTTTTAACTTATTATTAAATTTCTGAGCATTAAATAACAATTCATAATATTTATAATTTAGATATTTGTTTCCATCTATCTCGGCATAAAATTCATTTCTCAATATTTTATCTTTTTCTTTTAACTTTTTAGATTTTAAAATGAATCTTTCATATAAATACAAAAATTCTAAGCCACGAATATCATTTGGATTATTTGTAAAAATTCCAATTTTTTTAAAATTTCTATAATCTAATTTCATTTTTATATTCTCTAAATCATTTGTAAAAATAGGACTTTTATTATAATTAATATTCATATTAATTATAATATTTTATTTTTAGCTTTATTCTATAAATATTTTAAATATCTACTTTTCTAATAAAGCAGGTGGTAAATTAGCACCACTGTTATCCATTGAAGCTACATTTAATGCATTTAAGATATCACCTGCAGCAATTACTCTTCTTCTATATTTACCGTATTTTGAACCAAATTGCTCTAATGCTTCTTTCATCTTATCTACTGAGATATATTCATGTGCTCTGTCATTTTCTGATCTTACTAATAATGAGTAAGCTCTGAAGTGTTGTAAAATACCTCTTAATTGTTTTTCTTTTGCCTCTAAGTTATCAATTAACTCATCAATTTGACGTTTTGTCTCGGATGTTAATTTCTTCTTGTATGATGCAAGTCTTCTTACATATGATTCAAATACTGCTCTTAATTTCTTAGCAAATCTTGGTGGACTTGCAATTGCAGCTAATGCACCACCAGATAAATCTACTCTTTGACCTCCTCCAATGAACATTGGACCTACTCCAAATACTGAACCAAATCTATCTAATGATGAATATAAGCTTCTAGAGTAGTTATCAAGGCCAAATCTTAAGTCTCCTGATATATCTTCTAATTTAGTGTTATAAGATAATCCTTTAGCATATGGTAAGTTTGTTAATGGATCTACATTATTACTTGTAATTTCTTTTGTTACATTAATTATATCAGGGTTAGCGTTAATATATCCTACAACACGTTTTAAGAAATCAGCGTTCTTGAAATGTCTTAATAGTGTTGGTTTTAATTCCATTGCTTTTCTCATATGAGCATCGAGATCCATGCCTGTCTGTTCCCATTTGTCATACGCCAACATTGCTCTTTGTCTTTTGTCACATGTATTAGACCACCATGAAGCTACACTTTGAACTTTCATTTTACCAGTTACTGTATCTTGAACACCTTTGAATCCTAATGATTTTACAATTGAAAATGCAACTAATGGTGATATTTCATTGAATACCTTCACTTTATCTACTTGCCATAAGTCATCTGCTGTAATTTGAGCCATACAAGCTTGGTTTTCATAAGCACTATGTCCAAGAGTCCAGCATCCTACATCAAATCTTTTTTCAAGGTTTGGTAGGTTGTTTGCGTCTCTCATATTTTCACCTGTTCTTCCAATTAATCCTGCTTTACTTTTGTCTTTATCAAAATGTTCCATCAAAAGCACTGGTTTACTTCCATCTTTAGAATATTGTAATCTTCCATTTTTTCTTGTCCAGTTGTTTAATTCACTAGTAATTTCCTCAGGCTCAACTAAATCATCAGGACCCCAACTTTCAGCTCCAGGTGACCCTAATTCTCCTGATTCAATTGCTTCTAGTAAAGCATTTTTAATAGCTAAGCCATCTAAGTAATCTCGTGACCATAAGTGAGTTAATGATCTAATTAGGAAATCAGTTAATGTTAAAACAGTGCCTGCAGGTGCTGCACCACCAATAGAGTATGTGATAGGTATTATTTCTTCAGTATCTACAGCTCCTCCTTTTAAGACATTGTGTGTATTTTTAAGAAATTTAACTAAATTTTCTAAATCCCATTGACTTGCGGTAATAATACCATGTGTTTTTAACATAGATGCTAATGAATCTTTTACACTTCTTGGCATGTAGGTAGTATCTCCATCTGGTGGTCCTGTTGGTGTTACGCCTCCTTTAACAAGACCTAACATATTAGAAAATTGCTTTAAAGCTACTAGAACTAAACAAACTTTACCAGTATCGTCTTCAGCACCCATATTATATAGCAAGTTAAAGAATGAATGTACAGCATCTTTATCTTTTGTACTTGCATCACCAGTAACACCAACTACTGACATTTGAACATTTGGAATTTGTGCAGCTAATAATTTTAAGAAATTACTGTTAGCGTCTGACTTATCACTGTAATATAATTCAACAACTTTAGCAGATAAAGCATCGTCTCCTGTTTGTTTAAATGCGGAAGCTAATGTTTCTACAAATAAACCTGCATCATTATCTGCCATATTATATTTTGTATTGGTTATAGGAGCACCAGAAGGTCTTACTGGACCTTTCAGGCCACGACTTTCCACTGCTGCAAAAAAAACACCACCAGTTTGTTCACCACCTACTAAGTTATCAATATCAATATCTTCACTTGTTATCATATCCATTTCTGTATCATCACCACCAGCTTGATTATATGCACTCATAACTAATTCTTTTTCAACCATTTCAGCACCTCCAGTTAAGTTGAATAAGTTTGTTAATGTTTCGTGCATTGTTTCTGTAGAAACATCACCACCTGTAGCTTCTTTTAAATGATTTTTTACGTCTTTCATGTGGATTAATTCAGTTCCTCCCAATATCTTACAATTTATTTTAACTTGATTATTATCAATTGTAAACATTATATATATATATAAGCAAGAAAATTTATATAGATAAAAAAAA
>MDTG01273828.1_pt1 | contig 14893 bp, 8 predicted proteins | sample 811421 | NCBI WGS metagenome assembly MDTG01 (sample SAMN05326645, study PRJNA326480) | marine metagenome | isolation source: seawater | place: Pacific Ocean: South East | collected 2011
TCATTCAAAACTTTATTCATTCTTTCCCATTTTTCACTAATTTCCGTAGCATTTATAACCCACCAGTATGGGTAAATATTTTTTTGGTAGACCTCATTAATTGCCTCAGCTAACTCCTCTTCTTTAAAAGTTGAACCATCCTCTTGAGCTAAATCTTTTTGAATGATCAGTTCTAACATTAATTTGCGCTTAAGTCCTGAACAAACACCACTCACTTTACGAAGCTTTGTCAACTGATAATTTTTTTCTTCAGGATTCATCTCAGCATGAAAACGAAAAAGAACTTTCACAAACCATTTGCTTGGGCGCTCCAGCAAATGCTGGTAAAGAGATCCTTCACAGGACCAGTTTAGTTCGGAAACTCCTTGATCTTCAACTGACACTCCTAATGTGTAATTGGAATTAGATGAATCGTAGAGGATTTTCTTTCCATATTTTTGATCGATTAATATTGCCAAATTATTTTGTTTGATTGTTTGACTTACAGAATGAAATGCGCGAAGAACTAGCTCCTTAAACCTAGAAATTTTCTCCTGAGGTAAATTCATTTTACGGCAGCTTTCTTCAAATTTATTTCTATTATCGAAGGCAAGTATCATCAATTCCCGATTCTGTAGTATTCCAAATTCAGTAATTGAATGTAGATAGTTCATTTTCGGATGATGTTCCAAGTTTGGAACTTTGTCGAAGTCCTTGATAAAGTGTTCTATTTCAGCAAATGAAGGGGAAGATGGGGAACATCCATGCCTTGTAACTACCAATGCTCCACAGGCATTCCCATATAGCGCACATTTTTCTAGAGACTCATTTTTCAGCCATCCTCGCAGGAAACCGCTCATGAAAGCGTCTCCTGCACCAAGCACATTCAAGACTTCAATCTTAAAAGATCGTGCCGAAATGGGCGATAATGAATCTTCAGGGTATACCATGCATCCTTCAGCACCACGTTTAAGCACGACCGTAGCGGAAGAACGACTGCCAATGGCGGATAAACTTTTTTCTATAGTTTTTTTTCCTCCAGCAATCATGATTTCTTCTTCTGTGCCTACTATTAAATCTAATTCTGATAGAAATGGTTGAATCTCCTTGGTAACATTTTCTGAAGCAACAAAACGAGTTTCGCCGTCACCCGCTTCAGTCAATCCCCACAAAACTGGACGAAAATCAATATCCAAAATCACTAAACATCCAGATTTTTTGGCTGTTTTGAGTGCCTGCCAGGAGGCCTCACGCATAGATGAAGTTGATAATCCTGTACCTGTTATCAGCAAAGATTTTGCTTTCAAGAAGATTTCAGGATTAACATCCTCGGGAAGAACCTGCATGTCAGCACAGTTTTCCCTATAGAAAATTAAAGGGAACCGATCTGGAGGATTTACACCAAGCACTACCAAACCAGTTAAATGTTTTGCTGTGCTTCTCAAAAGATTTGTATCAACTCCCTCATTTTCCAAAGTGTCTCTCAAAAATAATCCCATTTCGTCTGTTCCAACGCATGAAAAGATAGCTGATTTCAAACCAAGTCGAGCCGTGCCCACTGCAATATTTCCTGCACATCCTCCAAGATATTTTCGAAAGCTTTGTGCATCTTTTAGATGACTGTATACCTGTTCAGCATACAAATCTACAGCAACCCGGCCCATACAAATTACATCCATAGATCGTGTATTCTCAAAACGGGTAGCTATTTGGGACATATTTTTTCAGGATCAGATAGAAGCAACTTTGACAGGTTTACCGCTGTTTAAAGATTCCTTAGCAGCAATTGCAATCAGAACCGGAGCAAGGCCGTCTTTTCCAGAAACTGGTGTTGGATTATCTTTACTTACAGCATCCACAAAGGCCTGCAATTCTAAAGTGAATGCAGTCTGGTAACGTTCAAGGAAAAAATAAAGTGGTTTGTCCTTGATAGTTCCTGAATCATTCAGGAAAATTGCAGAGGTAGGCCTATTGTTGTCTGCCATAGCAGTACCTTTTGAACCAAAGATTTCCACTCTCTGGTCATATCCGTAAACAGCTTTGCGACTGTTTTCAATGATTCCCAGTGCCCCATTGGTGAATTTCATTGAAATAATAGCTGTATCAATATCACCAGCCTTACCAATTTCAGGATCGACCAGCACTGCTCCGTATGCGTGAACTTCAGTAACCTCGCTACCACTTAGAAAACGCACCATATCAAAATCATGTATCGTCATGTCTAAAAACAAACCTCCAGAAGAAGCAACATAATCTGGAGTAGGAGGGGCCGGATCTCGCGAAGTCACTCGAATTAAATTTGGATCGCCTATTGCTCCCGAAGATACTTTTTCACGAACGCTAGCAAAGCTTGGATCGAAACGACGGTTAAAGCCAACCTGTAATTTGACTTTTGCCTTCTCAACCTCTGAAATTGAATTACGAATTACATCCGGATCAAGGGCTAAAGGTTTTTCACAAAAAATATGCTTACCAACCTGTGCAAATTCAATAACCTGTTCAGCATGCTGTGAAGAAGGAGAACAAATCAAGACTGCATCGATTTCTGAATCATCAAGCATTATCCTGTGATCTTTACCAGTAACAGGGACTCCTTTGGACAAAGCCCATTGTTCATCAAGGAATGGATCAGTAACCGCTTTAAGTCTTGCCCCTTTAACACATGTCATCAGATTTTCCGCATGTAGTTTCCCAATCCGTCCTGCACCGATAATTCCAATTGTTAAAGGCCTCATTTTACCTCATAAGAAATAATTTATTTTTATAATTTTTCATTTAATTGATTAATCAGAAGTCCCTACTATTTTCTAATCATAGTCAACTAAGGATCGACAAATCCTACAACCTCGTGCACTTAGCATTAGTGCAAAAAATTCTGCTTTCTCACTAGTTTTGCAAGCTTTCCAAATGTTTTTTTCGGTCTGCATAATGCATTCAGTTACTCTGAAAGCGATTTGCTTCACGCTGACTTACGTAGGCTTATTTTAATTCCAAAGGTTTTTTCTGAAGTCAATTTTTATACTATTTCTTCACCTAATCCCTGTTTAACTCATACCGTATCGAAGCGGTTTATTTTTATAGAATAAGTTACTCATCAGATTCCAGTATTTTCACGAATGAAATTGCGGGCCATTATGGCATATTTCAAAGGTTTTGCCTTATCAGGGTCCTGTTCTGCCTCAACAACAAACCATCCCCGGTAACCAGTCTCAGAAAGTGCTTTAAAAATAGGTAAAAAATCAATGCATCCGTCCCCAGGAACTGTGAATACGCCGGCCTTTACAGAATCCAGAAAACTCATTTTTTTGTAGTGAACAATATCAAGTATTTCCTGCCGAATATCTTTCAGATGTACATTTCTGATTCGCGATCCATATTTTTGAACAATTGAAAGAGGATCATCGCCTGCATAATGAGCGTGTCCGGTATCAAAAAGCAAATGTACCAAAGCAGGATCAGTTAACTCCATTAGACGGTCTGTTTCTTCAAGATTCTGAACCATAGTTCCCATGTGATAGTGATAAGCATTTATCATTTCATTATCTCGGGCAATTTCTCCGATCATGTTCAAGCCCTCTGCTAACTGCTTCCATTGCTCATTTGTATATTCCGGACGGTCAAAAACATGTTTAGGCCCCATTTGAACACAATGTCCGCATTCGCAAACATTAATAACACTTGCACCCATTGCTTTAAGAAAATTCATGTGTTCCACATACTTATCAACAGTTTCACTGCTTCGCCCATTTTCACTGAAGAATGTGCTAAACCATGCCGATGAAATCTGCAGTCCTCGTTGTTTTAATGCCGGGTTGAGTACTTCTGGATCCTTAGGGTATTTGTTCCCTATTTCACTGCCAGTAAATCCAGCCACTGCCATTTCCTTAATACATTGTTCAAATGAAATATGTCCTCCCAATTCAGGAAGGTCGTCATTGGTCCATGCAATAGGGGCAATTGCCAGTTTTATGCTGTTTGGTGTAAACATTAAAAATCCTTAATTTTTTAGTGCAAAAAAAGTATTAATTAAATTTTAATAAGCCCGTGCTTTTTTGATTCCCTTTGCCATTTCTAACTGAGATTCTTGTGTTGCTTTGCAGTTTGAAATTTCGGGGACTCCCACTCGCCACCAGCTGTGATATCCTCCCGTCATTGTTTCTGGAAGCACTTTGACTTCTATTAGTGTGGTAACCTGCTCACTTCTAGCCTTTTCCAAAGAATTCCTGAGCGCATTAACGTCTTCTGCAAAAAATGACTTAACACCAAGTGCTTCTGAATATTTTTTAAAATCTACAGGCGTAAAATCACCAGTGAGTCTTCCCGTGCTTTTATCACGAAAACGAAATTCATTACCAAATCCTTCACTGCCATGGGCCATCTGCAAATTTTTAATGCACTGATATCCCGAATTATCCAGAAGCAAAATATTGATTTTGATATGTTCCTTTATCGCAGTCAGAATTTCCGAATGGAGCATCAAATAACTTCCATCTCCAACAATGACATAGACTTCACCTTTCTCAATAGCCATCTTAGCTCCTAGTCCTCCAGATACTTCATAACCCATACAGGAATAACCATATTCCATATGATAGGTCTTAGGAATTTCCGAACGCCATAAACGATGAAGATCCCCGGGCAGACTGCCTGCTGCACAAAGTACAACATCTTCAGGGGCCATAAATTGATTTAGTGTTCCTATAATCGAAGTCTGAACGTTTCCATCTTCAGATTTAAGATTATACAGGCGTTCAACTTCAGCATTCCATTCCTTCTGCAATTTTGCTATACGGTCCCTGTATTTAGTGCTGGTCTTGTAATCTAATTTATTAAGTTCTTCCTTGAGTGATTCCAATCCAGATTTTGCGTCAGCTTCCAGCATTATGCTACCCATTTTGAGAGCGTCAAATTTATTTACGTTCAAGTGCAAAAGTTTTGCGTCAGCAGCAAATACCTGTTTTGATGAAGTGGTGAAATCTTGCAGTCGAGATCCTACAACTAGAACTACATCTGCAGCTTTTGCAAGCAAATTTGCTGCTGAAGTACCTGTTACACCAACTGCACCCACACTCATTGGATTTTTCCAACTCATGGCGCTTTTGCCAGCCTGAGTTTCAGACACAGGAATGCCAAATGTTCCCGCAAAGTCTCTGAGGGTATCAGCAGCATAAGAATAATGAACTCCCCCTCCAGCCACTATAAATGGATTTTGTGCTTTGCTTAAAATGCTTACAGCCTCTTGCAGCGCTCTTGGATGCAAAGCATGTCTATCAAGTTGCCAAACCTTTTTTTTCAGAAATGATTCGGGATAATCAAATGCTTCAGCCTGAGTATCCTGCGGTAAACAAAGCGTTACGGCTCCCGTTTCCACTGGATCTGTCAAGACTCGCATGGCGTTCATGCCCGCAATCATTAACTGTTCCGGCCTCTCTATCCTATCCCAGTACCGGCTTACAGGTTTAAAAGCATTGTTAGCGTTGATTGTATGGTCCCATGGAGTTTCAATCTGTTGAAGTACCGGATCTGGCTGTCTGGACGCAAAAACATCTCCAGGTAAAAGCAAAACAGGAATACGGTTTACTGTAGCAGTTGCTGCGCCAGTTATCATATTAGTTGCACCTGGGCCAATAGAACTCGTACAGGCAAAAATACCCAGCCGATTTTTCTGTTTGGCATAAGCTGTTGCTGCATGAACTAGTCCCTGCTCATTATTACCTTGTATATAACGCAATCCAGTACCTCCATACTCAAGTGCCTCTCCAAGTCCTGTAACATTACCATGGCCAAAAATACCCATTATGCCGTGCACAAATTTGTATTCAGTACCATCAAGTTCGACATATTGAGCATCAAGAAAACGAAGTAGAGCCTGGGCCATTGTAAGACGAATGGGTTTCATAATCCTCCTCAGGTTTTAGTAATGTAAGTTATTGCCAAACTTATTAAATTCCTAAAAAAAAGCAATTTAAATTTGGAATTATTTTGTAAAATTTTTCCAATGAAACTCCTAATCGTTCTATAGCATATTGAATAATGTTATATTCACAATGAAAACTACGCAAATTTATGTTAATTCATTGAAAAATAAATAAATACTTTTTTTACTTTATGTTATTTTTTAATTTATAAAATTATATATAAATAAATATTCGATCAAAGTAGAAAAAAAATTTTTAGAAAAATTATATTTGAATTGAAAGTGAAAAATTAAAAAGGAGGTAATTTGAGAGTAAATAGGATTAAGGAATTGTGGGGGAAAAATCAGGTTGCCATCGGAGGGTGGCTCTCAATACCAAGTGGGATTTCCACAGAAATCATGGCGCATCAGGAGTGGGATGTGTTGACCATTGACATGCAACATGCTTTGGTAAGTGTTTCGGACTTAGTCCCAATGGTCACTGCGATTTCGACAACTAATGTGACTCCATTTGTGCGTGTTCCTTGGCTAGAACCAGGAATTATTATGAAAGCCCTTGATGCAGGAAGTTATGGCATAATTTGTCCAATGATAAATTCTCGCGAAGATGCCGAACGGTTTGTTTCTTACTGTCGTTATGCACCTAAGGGAACGAGGAGCTTTGGACCAGGCCGTGCCATGCTTTATGCAGGAAATGATTATGCAAAGGAGGCGAATGAAAATATTTTAACTCTGGCAATGATTGAAACTAAAAAAGCGATGGATAATCTGGATGGGATTTTGGCGGTGGATGAACTTGACGCGATATTTGTTGGACCAAGTGATTTGGGACTTTCACTCGGTAATGCTCCAGAAAATCACGAGGAAACATTCTTACTGAAGGCTATTAAAACGATTTTGAAAAAAGTAAAATCTAATGGCAAACGGGCTGGGATTTATACTTTAAATCCGGATTATGCAAAGCGGATGATAAAACTTGGTTTTGATTATGTGGTGATTAGTTCAGATGCTCGTATGCTGAATGAACATGCCAGTAAGATATTAACTGAAATTCTTTCAAATTAATTTTTTAAAATAGTTACATTTTCAGTATGCACTATCATCTAAGAAATTTTTTGTTAGAAAAAATAATTCCCCAAAAATCTTAATTCATATTTTAAAAATTATTTACCATTATTAGAATTGTATTCTGGAACAAGCCTTTTCATTGAGTCTAATGATAATGAAAGGTCCCTCTGGGCCATAGCTTCAGTTAGAAAATTGATTTCTTTTTTTAAATTTTTAGCATCATTCAAGGGTTCTTCAGAACAGAAAATGCGGGGATGTTTGGTGGGCTGAGATTGGTTTGGATCAATGAGAAGTTCCTCATACAATTTTTCACCAGGACGGAGACCTGTATATTGCATCGTAATATCTTTTTCAGGAATTAAACCGCTCAATTCTATCATTTGAATTGCTAGGTCACGTATTTTAACTGGCTCACCCATAGACAAAAGAAAAACCTCTCCATTTTTGGACATGGCTCCTGCCTGAATTACAAGCCTAACTGCCTCACCTATGCTCATAAAGTAACGAGTGATTTTAGGATGCGTAACTGTTATCGGCAATCGCTTATTGATTTGTTCACGGAATAATGGAACTACGGACCCGCTGCTATCAAGTACATTCCCAAAGCGTACAATTCCAAATCTTCTCTCTGGAAACCGGCGTGCTGTATCCTGTACGATCATTTCAGCAATTCTTTTGGAAGCTCCCATTACATTTGTAGGACGAACAGCCTTGTCTGTTGAAATCAAGACAAAAGAACTCATTTTAGATTTCAAACATTCTGTTACAAGTGATAGTGTCCCAAGAACGTTATTTTTGAGACCTTCGAGAGGATTTTCTTCAATTAGTGGCACATGTTTGTAAGCTGCTGCATGGTAAACTGTTTGAATGTTATGCTCAGTCAATAAATTATTTATTAGCTTGGAGTCACATACTGAGCCAAGACATGGTACTATATGTGTCGAAGACAATCTTTTTAATGCTTGTTCTGCCTTGTATAATGCAAGTTCATTCAACTCAATCAAAACTAATGTATTTGGAGAATTACGAAGAATTTCACTGCACAGTTCCATCCCGATTGATCCTCCTGCTCCTGTAACTAATATATTTTGTCCTTTAATATCCTGAATAATGAGTCTCTCATCAGGAGCAATTTCATCTCGTCCAAGCAAATCTGCTATATCTACTTCCTGTAGTTGAGAAACATCTGCAGTCCCACGCATCATTTGATCTGCAGTAGGCAATACTCGCACGCCAACTTTAAGCATTCTAACTCTCTGCAGAAGCTTTTTTCGAGTCTCGTGATTTACTCTGGGTAAAGCCAGCAAGACAGAGTCCAGCGGATTGTTTAGATGTAAGTTTTGCAGGTCTGAAAAAGATATAATGGATTTTCCTCGCAGCAGTCCGCCTTGAAGTTTCGTATTATCATCTACAAATGCAGAAATATTGTAATTCCCTTCCTGACGCAATGACTCAAACAATTGCAAACCAGCTGAGCCTGCACCATATATCGCCACACGTTGAAATTTCTGAGCCTGTTTTGGCTCTACTAAATGGAGGCGAACTATCCAACGAATAGCGAGACGTAACGAAAGTAAACCCAAAAATGAAAATGATGCCCCCATTACAATGATTGAACGTGGAATATTGTATTCTTCAATTTTCCAATATTTTTGAATAATTTCACTTTCAATCATTAAATCCAATAGTGCGAAAAAACCCGCACCAAGTAAAATGGAACGAAGCAACATCATTAGAAGCTCAGCACCTGCATACCTAAGAACAGAACGATATAATCCGCTGACCAACAAAGCCAGAAGTTGCATTCCTAGCATAACCCAGATACCTTCAGATAGTTCATTGTAATAATAAACAAGTGAAGACGGTTCAAACCTTACTGCAAATGCTACAAGGGTAGACAAACCCAAAATTACTGCATCAAATAACAGCAATATTAATGCTTTAACTTTTCGCGGTGAGTTTGATAAAATTTTTAATAATTTACTAATTGAAATGATAAGAAATCCTTATTTTTTTGGTTTTTTTAGAAATCTTTATAAAAGATACTTTGAAAAACTTAAGATGTTTAAACATAAATTAATTTATTATTTCGTAGAAAAATTACTTTGAAAATAATAAATAATAACTTTTCGTCATAATTTCTTTTGCATACCTTTTTTTACATAAATGGTTGCTTATTAGATTGAAACGTAAGATCTTAAAACGCTTGATTATTTGCCAGCAGATTATTCATAGTTCAAATAAATTAATTGTTAACATTTAACAATTAATTGAAGAATACTTATAAAATGACAATTGAATTTATTTTAAATATATTAATAACTCAATTTTTTAATTTTAAATCATTTATTTTTATACCAATGTAAATTAAATAATAAATAATATGTTAATCATCCATAGATTGATTTATAATATTTATTACTGATAATTTTAAAATTTACATTACAAATTATATTTTTATCAAAGAAAATCATTAAATTCTGTAAAAACATTAGTTCAAATTAATCAATTTTTTTCTAAGTGCATATAAATAAATAATTTTTAAAATTTTCTTTGGAAGTAATCTTATAAGAGGCCTAAAACTCAAATTTAATAAAAGAGACCAAACAGAAATAAGCTCTTCCTTGTAAAATTTTAAAAAATGTCCTATTTCAAGGCTTAAATATTTTAATCCACCTCTTCTATCAATAAAATCGTTCCCAGTTCTAGCAAAATACAGATTTTCTTGAATTGATTTAAATGAAAATCCTTTTTTCGCCATCCTTAACCAGAGATATGTATCCTCAAATAAATTACAATCAAGGTATCCTCCGGATTCAATAACGTTCTTTTTTTTAAACATAACGGATGCGTGTCCAATCGGATCTCTAAAGTAATGATATAATTTTATACCACACATTCTTAAAGGATATTTGATAAATACTTTTGCAAGTTGTGGCTCATTAACAAACTCCGCAACATATGATCCAACCACAGAAACGCTATTTTTGGAAAGCTCATCGATCAATTTAGCAGCTCGTTGCGGATCTGAATAATCATCTGAATCCATTCTCATTACATAATCATAATTAGTTTTAAACAGTCCAAAATTGAGAGCATTACCAAGACCAATATTCTTTTTAATTTTATAAAATTTTATAATTTCGTGTGACTCTTGATATTTTTTAATTTCTTTCTCAATTTCAAGTGAGATAGGACCATCTGCTACTAAAATTATTTCATTGGGATATTGAGTTTGGGATATAATTGAATCCAATGCCTTTACAAATTGATTCAAAACATCTTTTTTATATACGGTCATTAGCACGCTATACTTTTTTTCAACAATATTTTTCCCGGATGGAACATTTATATTTTCAATCATCGTATGTCAATATTTCTTTCAAAATATATATCTTTTATGCAAATAAGACCTACTTAATTATTAGTAAATAAGAGCACTAATATACTTTTAATTATAAACTCTACATTAATACATTTACCAAATAAACTATTAGTTCATTCTAAAAAATTAAAATTTATATTCGGTAAATAAAAAAATTTTGTTAGAACTTGAACATTGAAAATGTTTATAATTTTTCTATGATCAATAACATAAATTATAAGAATAACTTTTAATTAAAAATTTTTTAGTGGTGGTATTTATAAATTATTTCAAGCAATCTTATATTTTATTTTAGTTATGTATAAACAAAATTTTATTGAATATGCTTAATTACAAAAATTAGTATGGTTTTATCTTAAACGATAAGTTCAACTGAACTTTTCAGGATGAATAGAATATTAATAATCTTTTAACTTGCATACAAAAAAGAGCTATTCTTCAGGATGATCACTCATATCCTACTTTTGCTATTGAAGACGCTGGCATTTCACTAAAATATTTTTTTCATTTTCTACTATTTTAGGTGCAAATTAATATGAATTGAGAGGAAATTTTGAGATCTTCCTAAGTTAATGAGTAGTTTTTTTGGGTTTAGTAAAATGGATTTTCTAAACTTCTAAGTGACTCTTAATTTTTTCAATTACATATTTGAGATCTTTCTCGGTTAATAATGAATAAATCGGCAGTGATAAATTACCCTTCCAAATCTTTTCAGTATTGGGTAAGCTTTCTGGATTTAAGCCATATTTGTCTCGGTAGTAACTCATTCTGTGAAGTGGTTTATAGTGTACCGAAGTTCCCACCCCATCATTAAACAGCTTTTCAATAATCTTGTTACGGCATATTACAGCATCTTCATTTAAAACTATTGGGAATAAATGCCAGGCATGATCCTTATGAGGAACATGGCTTACAGGTAGATCTATTCCCTTAACTCCACTTAAATTATCAAGGTAAATTTCAGCAATTTTCTGACGTTTACTGCGCATTTCTTCAGTTCGCTCTAACTGTGCCAATCCAATTGCAGCATTTATATCAGGCATATTATATTTAAATCCTGGTGCCTTAACATCGTACTCCCATGATAGTTTTTCGCTAGTAAAACGATCCCAAACATCTCTATCAATACCGTGCAGACGCATCATACGTACCCTTTCTGCAATTTTATCATTGTTAGTAGTCAGCATGCCTCCTTCACCAGTTGTAATTGTCTTGTTGGCATAAAAACTAAAGCAAGTAATATCACCTAGAGTCCCAACCATTTGATTCCCCATCCGGGCTGGGAATGCATGTGCTGCATCTATAACCAACTTAACACTCTTTCTATGACAAAGATCCAACAAAGGAGGGGCAGGTTGGCCAGCAAAATCAACTGCGATTACCGCCTTTACATTGGGATGATTTTCCAAACCTTTCTCTACAATCTTAGTAGTAAGCAAGCAGGTTTCATACTCAACATCTAAAAATATTGGATCCGCTCCAAGATATCGGACTACCTCAGCTGTTGACGTAAAGGTCATAGATGGGACTAAAACCTTATCCCCTTGACCTATCCCAATAGACTCTAAAGCTAAATGTAGAGCAGATGTACATGAATTTACGGCGAGGGCATATTTTATTCCCAATATAGATTCAAACTTTTTTTCAAGCTCCTTCGCCTTTGAGGCAGTGGTTAACCATCCCCCATCTAGTACTTCTTGGATATAAACTAACTCATTACCGGAGCAATCTACTTTTGAATATGGAATTTTCATTTAATCAAAGCTGAAAATGTCTGAAGCAAAATCTTCAAATCCCCAAAAAATGACATATTTTCAACATACTTTTCGTAAAGAGAAAGCTTATGTGGCAAAACTTTCTCACGATATGATTTTTCAGGATCACTGGAGTTAGCTAAAATATGTTCTTCATTACGATATAAAATTGATGCTGGATCAGTAATTCCTGGCCTGACTCGATGCACAATTTCCCATCTTTTTGGATATATATTTACCCACTTTCTAACTTCTGGTCTAGGACCTACCAAGGACATATCGCCTCGAATCACATTCCAAAATTGTGGGACTTCATCTAGTTTTGTTCGTCGAAACAAGGAACCAATAACAGTCACTCGATCTGTTGACCCTAAATCAAAACTGGCAATGCTTTTTTCTGGTTGAAATGTCATAGTACGAAACTTTATCAGCTGAAAATCTTTACCAAACCTACCCACCCGGTGCTGTCGAAAAAAAATGGGAAGCCCATCAAACATAAAAATTAACAAAGAACCTAAAAATATCAAAGGCAGAATTAGCCACAAAAATAAAGAAACTAATAATATGTCAAGTAGTCTCTTCATATTATGTAAGCTTGACTTGTCAAAAAATAAAAAAAATAACACATTAGATTTTTATCTTCTACAAGATATTATCCAAGTTTAAAATATTCCAAGTTAATTTATCTTTGTTTTTTTAATTGTTTTGCCAGTATTTTAAATTTTTGATTTTAAATTGAGTATTTCTCCAATAGTACTAAATTTAATCATCTGTTCTTCCCAAATCTATTACTATGTGTTTTTACTTATCACAAATCACTATAACTAGATATGAACATAAAATAGTAAATCCATAATTATACAATTTAAGTCTTTCTACAAATTACTCATTGATTCGAGTATTTGCATTTTTTCAATTTATATTTATAGTTTAGGAAAATACTTAAGAATAGGAATCCTCCTCGATTAAAAAGCATTTGGGTACTAACTAAATATCTTTTTTCAATATTTTATTCGAAAAAGTCTTGAAAACGGGAACGCATTGTAACTCTCCTCAAAAAGCTCTTTGCTATACTTCCCCAACAAAAACATCTGATTGTAGTTAGACTGAAAAACTTGCTCATCAATAAATTGCACCTCTACAATTCTGTTTCCTGCTAATATTAACTGTATTGTGTAACCTTGTGCACGCCCAAATTCTTTCTCCCGAATAACCTCTCCATTCCGTATAAAAATCAACCGCTTCAAATCAACTTGTTTGTTTATTTTCCCGACATTTAAATCGATCTTAGCGCCACGACATTCAATCTCTAAATTAGTAATTTTATAACAATTAAGGATTCTATAACCTCTAGGTTTGCTCCCTCCATTTACAATATCCCAACTTCCTAACTGAGAAATAGCACCATATTTGCCCGTCATATCTGCTGTAAAAAATAAATAAATAGGATCCCAGGGCTTCTTCACCGGATTTCGAACAGCTAACATAAGTGCCTCTGGAGAAATATTGTTTTCTACAATTCCAGGTATACCCTCAGTTGCTAAAAACTGAGTGATATCATAAAGCTCCTCAGGATCAGAACTAATCAAACCCCGGGCAATAAAATAAGTTTTAGGAGTTTTTGATATGCCTCCACCATCATGGAATGTTGCCATTCCAGTCGCATCTGTGATGGCATACCCATAATCCCACCATGTCATTAATGCAGCACCCTCAGGGACCCTCTTTTTCACTTCCAAAAACGTTGCATAGACCTTTGGATGAATCGAAGGCCCCGGCACATAAGAAATCGCAGTCTGTGAAGAAATAGTCAAAAAGAAAAAACCCATACCTAAATAAAGTACTAATTGCCTCAACCAATTCCACCAATTGATTTCTTGATCTATGAATTTAGTTTTTTCTGTGAGATTTTGAGAAGATTTATTAAAGTTTGCACCTTTAGTTGTTAAGTTAACTAAATAATCCAAAACTGAAAATTTTTTGTTTGTGTCTATCTTTTGCCTTCGGACCTTAGAATCTGATTTTTCCAATTTCTCCTCTGTTTTTTTTTGAGATATAATTTTCTTAGAAAATAAAAATGTTCCTTCAACCACAAGGTGAATCAACCAGCCTAATCCAATTCCAATAAAAGGTGCCAAATACATAATAAAACGATTGGAAGATTGAAAACTTAACAAACCCAAAGCCAACAATGGCATTAGTGGCAACAAAACTCGCCAGCGAAAAATTGCCAATCCAAAAAATGCCAAAAATCCAATCCAACCAAGAAGAGTATTTGAGAGAATACGACGTAATACATCACTCATAGGTAAATGTTCAACTTCAGATATGGTTTTAAAAACATTTGGAAATGTTGCAGGAATATTTTTTTCTTCAATGATTACACTGTTGGAATTTTTTGTAACATCAAAGTATGCAGTAAAGAAACCCTCAATAGAATCTGTCGCGGAAATAAAATTAGCAGGTTGAACAAAGAGTACAAATAAAAAACCAGAAAGTAATATTGTCCTAATTTGTATTTTGCTAATGGTTAAACAAAAAATTAAAAATAGAAAATAAATCATAGTAAAACCTGGTTTTGAATACCACCATCCGAATAAAAATAAACTTCCTCCTGTTCCTAAAGAAAAAAGAAGTACATTTCGTTCTTTTTTAGCCTGAGAAGCCAATAAAATCATCATGCCAACCAAAACTGGGAAAAACAAATTAAGCATATCAGTATCTATCCTGCCAATCGAAGAACGCATATAATCCCCTCCAGAGAATGTTCCAATTAAACCACCCAATAAA
>MDTG01012451.1_pt1 | contig 14892 bp, 10 predicted proteins | sample 811421 | NCBI WGS metagenome assembly MDTG01 (sample SAMN05326645, study PRJNA326480) | marine metagenome | isolation source: seawater | place: Pacific Ocean: South East | collected 2011
CCCGCCATGCCCGGCGAGACCTACGAGCTGCGCCTCACGCCTTCGCCCACCGCGTCGACGTCGGGGTCGGCGCCCGCCGCGGCGACCAGTCCGGCCGGACTACCGTCCTCGGCCAGGGTCTCGAGTCCGGCCAGGCTGGCGGGGCTGCCCTCCTGGAAGAGCGCGAAGGCAGGCGCGTGGGTCACATAGAAGAGCGGCGCGATCGGAGTCGAGAAGCCCGCGTCGGCGCCGCGGTTGGTCAGGCGAATCACGAGCTCGCCGCCGGCGGCCTCGCTGACGCTGACCTCGACCAGGCGCGCGGCCCGGGGCAGGACGCGCGTCCCGCGCGAGAGGGGCTGGACCACGCCCTCGCGCGGACCCTCGTCGACTCCGCGCTGGCGGGGGGCCTGGTTCGCGCCCCGCCCGAAGGGCTCGTTGGCCTCCGTGCCCGCGTCGTAGAGCGTGGCCGCCAGGGTCTGGGTGCCGATCGGCGCCCCGCTCGCGTCGAAGAGCGCGACGCCCTGCAAGGCCGCGAAGGCGTCGTTGCTCTGCACGAGCATCGTCCCGAGCGAGAGCAGGGGAGCGCTCGGGTCCGCCTGGATCACGAAGGTCTGCCGGCCGCCGGGCGGGATCGCGCCGAACTCGCCCTCGCTCGCGACGCCGGGATCGAGGGCCAGGTTGGCGCGCAGGGCCGTCGCGTCGCCGTCCTCGGCCAGGGACTCGAGCCCGCGGCCGGCGTCCGGCGCGCCGGTCACGAAGGCCGCCGCGCTGCTGTCGTGGACGAGGAAGTAGCCCGGCGAGAAGGGGGTCGTGAGCGAGGTCTGGTCGCTCAGGTTCTCGATCACGACCTCGAACTCGACCGCGGCGCTGGCGGTGGTCGTGGGCGCGGGCTGAGCCGTGGTCACGGGCGCTACGGCCTGCGCGCTGGCGCGCCGGCGCTCCGTGCTGCAGCCCGCCACGCCGCTCGCGAGGAGCGCCGCGCTGGCCAGGGACAGGGTCAGGGTGGTGAGCGAACGAGACATGGAATCCTCCCGACCGCGACGCCTGCGCGCGGTCCTCTGGCCTAGCTTCCGTTTCAGTCCAGGAACGAAGCGCGCGACCTCTTCAACGACTCGATTCGTTGCGCCGCGCGTTCAGGGAGGAGTAGCCGCGCCCCCCGGATCGGTTACACGAAGGACCCGCGCTGACCCAAGTCATTCCGCCACAAGCCCAGTCGTCCCGCGCGCCGGCCGAGCGAGGGACCCATTGCCCGGGACGAAAGGTCGCCAACTCCAGGCCCTGGCAGGGCTTCACGTCCCGCTTCGGACTCGGATCGCCTCAGGTGCGCGCGAGTCGTCGCACATGACCCGGAGCTCGCGACGAATTCACTCGCCCCCGAGCAGCTCGGGCGGAGCGCGAGCGAGCTCAGCGCGAGGGCCAGCGGAAGGGACTTCATGAGACGAGCCTCCAAGCGGGCTCGAACCGCCTGGCCAGCAGAGCCCGAACCGCCTGGTTAGCCTGGCCCGCGAGGAAGGTCCATTGCATGAACCGCTCGCTGATCTGCGCTGCCCTGCTCGCCCTGACCCCGAGCCTCGCCGAGGCGGCCCGCCTCGAGGTCTACCCGCGCGCGGTCAGCGCGCGCCCTGGCGACACGCTCCGCTTCGCCGCCGTGATCTACACCGGCCCGCCAGGCAAGGAGCAGGCCGCGCTGCCGCCGACGCTCGGCTGGTCGGCCGACTCGGGCGCGATCGGCGCCGAGGGCGTGTTCCAGGTGCCCAAGGGCGCGCCCGCCACGATCCGAGTCGAGGCCCAGGTCGGCGGGCTGAAGGCGCAGGCCACGATTCGAGTCGTGCACCAGGACCTGCGCGTGCTCCCCGTCCAGTCGCGGGTCCTGACCAGCCGGGTGCTGCAGCTGACCGCGATCGACACCCTGGGGGGCGGAGCGCGCACCCCCGCCAAGGCAACCTGGAGCGCCGACCGGGGGAAGGTCGACGCGCAGGGCCGCTACTGGGCGCCTGCCAGCCCGGGGCCGGACACCGTGCGCGTCAAGGTCGGCGAGCGGGTCGCGATCGCCCAGATCCTCGTCGAGAGCACGCCGGCCAGCTCGGGCCCGCCCGGGGAGGGCGATCCCGCCCAACCCGGCGAGCCCCAACCCGGCGAGCCCCAGCCCGGCGAGCCCCAGCCCAGCGAGCCCCAGCCCAAGCCCACCGTCCCGCTGCGGATCAAGTCCTGGAACCGCTCGGGTGGCCTGAACAGCAAGCACACCGTCGTGGTCGAGATCTACAGCGCCAAGGCGACCCATATCAAGCTCCTCGGCCGCCGTCGCACCGGCGCCTACAGCACCCTCGTCTCGCGCGCGGTCAAGCAGGGGGACAAGCTGACCCTCTCGACGGTCGTCAGCTCGAGCTGGCGCGAGGTCGAGCTCCAGCTTCTCGACGAGGGCGGCGAGGTCCTGACCCGTCAGCGGCGCATGCGCTAAGTCCTCGCGAGGGCTGGGGATTTTCGGTCGAATCGGCCCCGCGGCGGCCAGGTCCAGGAGGACCTACGCCCGAGGAGCTGACATGCGCCCCCCTCCCCTCGCCCCCTTCTATGTGCTGCTGACCTGCCTGAGCGGCTGCGGCGCCCTGAGCTACGAAGACAAGGCCATGGCCCCCCAGGCCGAGGCTGCTGCCTACGAGGGCATGCTCGCCGAAGGCGCCTCGGACCGCGGGCCGGCCTTCGGCGGCGGCGGCGGGGGCGGCGACGGAGCCCCGGGGCAGTCGCCCGCCGAGCCGGTGCTGGAGATCGCCGACGACGAGCAGCCCCAGGCCAAGGCCCCGCGGACCTCGGGCAATCAGCCCGAGCCCGGGCGCAGCTCTCCCTTGCTGATCTACAACGCCAAGCTGCACATGGCCGTGTTCCAGGTCGCCTCGACCCAGAAGAAGGTGATCGCGCTGGCCAAGGCCAAGCACGGCTTCCTGGCGCGCCAGGACGACCGGAGCGTGGTCGTGCGCGTGCCGGCGCGGGCCTTCCAGGCGACCCTCGACGCGATCGAGAAGCTCGGCGACGTCAACCACCGCCAGATCGAGGCCCGCGACGTGACCGAGGAGTTCCGCGACCTCACGATCCGGCTGCGCAACTTCGAGGTCGTGCGCGGCAAGCTGGAGAAGCTGCTCGAGCGCGCCGACAAGGTCAAGGACGCGCTCGAGGTCCAGCGCGAGCTGACCCAGATCACCGAGCAGATCGAGCGGCTCAAGGGCCGGCTGCGCTTCCTCGAGGACCGGATCGCCTTCTCGACGATCACGATCCACTTCGCGCCCGCCCCGCGCGACGACGCCGGCGCGGCGCCCCCGCCCTTCCAGCTCCCCTTCCCCTGGATCCGCGAGCTCGGCCTGAGCTCGCTCATGGACGTGAGGTAGCCGTGCAGCGCGCTGAACTCCTGAGCAAGACGGCGGGCGTCGCTTCGCTCCTTCCTTCCCGCCGCTTCGCCCTCCTGCTGACCGGTCTGCTCTGCCTCGCGGGCTGCCAGACCTTCACGATCCCCACGCCCGCCGACTTCGTCGAGCGCGAGCAGCCCGACTGGGGCAGCTACCGCTACCGCGCGCTCAACGCCGACGCCGTGGTGCTGGGCGTGCGCGAGGTCGAGGAGGACCCCCAGAGGCCCGTCTCGCTCGCGTTCTGGGCCAAGGCGGTCAAGAACAAGCTCCAGGCCAGCCACGCCTACGCGCTGCTGGGCGAGGAGGAGCTCGCGGTCGCCAGCGGCCAGAAGGCGCTCCTGCTCCGGCTCGGCAGCGAGACCTCGGGCACGCAGTACGACTACTGGGTGACCCTCGTCGACGCAGGCGACGAGCTCTTCGTGATCGAAGCCGGCGGGCAGCGCGAGTCCTTCGCCAAGGTGGCTGACTCGCTGCGCGGCTCGATCAAGGGCTTCGAGGTGAAGTAGCGAACTCTTCGGGCCGGTAGTAGAGGAAGAGCGGCACCCCGGGCCGCAGCCGGTGCCGCTCGCGCTTCCACTCGCTCAGCCGCGTCCGCAGCTCCCAGTCCTTGTCGCGGTCCAGGAGGAGGATCGAGTGCGTGAAGCGCTCGGGGACCTCGCTGGGGTAGGCGACCGAGCGCGGGTAGACGTAGGCCGGCAGGGGCCAGTACTCCTCGCAGTGGACCTCGAGCGAGCCGCCCTGATCCATGAGCTCGTTCAGGCGCCGGAAGAGCAGCCGCGCCTCGCGCGAGGTCTGGGCGTAGACGAGGTGATAGGCGTCGTCGTCGGGCTCGAGCACGTTGAGGTGGTAGAGCAGCTCGCACCAGGGCGCGCGCGGGACCCGCAGCCAGCGCGTGATCGTGGCGGCGCCCTTGCGCTTGGCCTTGGCCGCCTCGGCGTCGAGCCCCGCGGTGTCGATCGCAGGGTGGCTGAGGTCGGGCGCGGGGTTGGGGGCCAGCGCCAGGAGGGGGGCCGCGAGCGCGAGCAGGACCGCGCCCACCGCGCGCGCCCCGCCCGCGGGGCGGCGCGCCTCGCCGCCCGCGGGCAGGAGGGCCACCAGGCAGGCCAGCCCGTAGGCGCCCAGGAGCGCCAGGGGCACGATCAGGTTCACGATCAGCCAGGGCGTCTTGTAGGCCAGCACGGTGTAGACGAACACCGTCGAGCCGCCCCAGCCGAGCAGGAAGAGCCCCAGCGGCCGCCGGCGCACGATCGCCGCCAGGGCGCCGAACGCGCTCAAGACCAGCAGGGGGAGCTCGAAGCGGGTCAGGAGCTCGAAGTAGTAGGGCCAGGCCTTCTCGTGCCCCGTCTTCTCGGCGGCGACCCCGCGCGCGACCCAGTGCACCAGCGAGGTCGTGAGCCCGAAGAGCCCGCGCGGACTGGTGAAGAGCGACGAGAAGAGCGCGGTCGTGATCAGGGCGAACACGCCCAGGGCGATCCACCAGGGGCGCCGCGAGCGGGGCTGGCTCTTCCACCAGTAGCGCAGCTGGTCGACGAGGGTGTAGATCAGCCAGCCCAGCCCGATCAGGACCGCGATCCAGCCGCTGAGCAGGATCAGCCAGTGGAAGCGATCGAGCGCGAAGGCCTTGGCGACCTCCCAGGCGTTGCCGGCGCGATCGCGCCAGATCAGGACGCGCAGCCCGCACTGGAGGAAGAACAGCCAGCCGGTGGCCAAGAGGAAGGCCGTGAAGGGGACCGCGAAGGAGACGGGGGGATAGAAGGGGTCGGTCCGCCCCCAGGCGCGCCGCAGGACCTCCCGCAGCTCGCGAGCGCGGGCGAAGGGCCTGCCCGCCCCGCGCGAGGCGAACCAGGCCAGGATCGCGCCGCAGCCCAGGGCGGCGTAGGAGATCACCCCGGTCTCCTTGTTGGCGTAGGCGAGCGCGACGCCAGCCGCCATGAAGGCGGGCAGCCAGGGTCTGGCCCGGCGCGCGTAGGCGACCAGGGCGACGGCGATCAAGAGCACCGAGGCCACGAAGTAGCTCTCGTGGATCGCGGTTCGCCCGACGTAGGTCAGCGAGGGGCTGAGCGCGAGCAGCCAGGCCCCCGCGGCCACACCGCACCAGCCGATCCAGCGCCGGAGCGGGATCAGGAGCAGGAGGGTCAGCACGCTGCAGAGGGCCGGCACGAAGCGCAGCGACCAGGGCCCCGGGCGCCCCTCGAGCGCGAGCGGGACGTAGCCGGCGTAGTAGAGGAAGGGCCCGTGGTAGTTGGTCGGGTCGTAGTGGTAGACGCCCTCGTCGAGGAGCCGGGTCAGGAAGAAGGCGTTGACGCCCTCGTCGTGGTGCAGCGGCTTGGCGTCGAGGGCGTAGAAGCGCACCACTCCGCAGAGGAGGAGGGCCGCGAGGAAGGAGATCAGCCCGACCCAGGCCGCCCAGCCCGCCTCGCGCGCGTGTTCGGGCTCGAGGAGCGGGCGCGGCGGCACGGGCGGCGCGAAGGAGCGCGCCCGCGGCGGCGGGTCGTTCCAATCGCTCGCGAAGGAGGAGACCGGCTCGGCTGCGGGGGCGTAGGGCGCTAGCTCTGGCTCCGTGTCCGCGAGCGACGCCGGGACGGGCTCGAGCTCGGACTCGGTTTCAGCGAGGCGAGCCGGATCCGGGGCCTCGGGCTCGGGCGTCGGAGTCTCGGACTCGGACTCGGGCGTCGGAGTCTCGGACTCGGACTCGAGCGTCGGGGCCTCGGACTCGGGCGTCGGAGCCTCGGACTCGGACTCGGGCGTCGGAGCCTCGGACTCGGACTCGGGCGTCGGAGCCTCGGACGTCGCCCCGCCGCTCTCCGGCGTCGGCTCCTCGACCTCGCCCTGCGGCTCCTCCCCGCTCACGCCACCCGCTCATAGAGGATCACCGCCGTCGGGACCCCCCAGCTGGTCTCGACCTTCAGCCGCCCCCGCTCACGCAGCCGCTCCGCCACGAGCTCGCGGGTCGAGAGCACGCGCGCCAGGCGCCCCTCTCGCGCCCAGCGCGCCGCGAGCTCGCCCAGCTCCGTCACCAGCTCCTCGGGGAACACCGTCGCGCCCGCGAAGAGGACCGTGACCTCGCTCAGGTCGCTCCGGCGGAAGTCCTCGCAGCGCAGCTCGACCCCAGCCGGGCGCCCGACCCGCTCCCAGCGCTCGAGCGCGGCCTCGTGGCGAAAGCGGCTCAGCTCGACGCCCAGCGCGCCCCCGACCTCGGTCTCGAGGGCGGCCTGCAGCACGAGCTTGCCCGTGCCCGAGCCCAGGTCGGCGAACACGTCGTCCGGCCCGAGCTTCAACCAGCGGAACAGGCGCCCCGCCTCCTCGGCGGGCAGCTCGCCGTAGCCGGCCGCGCCCACGCCGGCGCGGGCCTCGACCGCGGCGCGGTCCTCGGCGGGAGCGTCGTGGCCCGCGGCCCCGCGCTCGAGCTCCTCGCGCCAGAGCACGCCCGCGGCCTCAGCCCGTGGCGGCCGTCGCCACCGGCGGCGGGTCGCGCAGCAGGTCGCGGACCCGGGCGATGTCGGGGTACATCACCCGGTCGTCGGTGTAGGGGCGCATGCCCTTGCCCCGCAGGAACTCGCGGATCCCCGCCACGCCCTCGCCGGGCCGCAGCGGCGCGCGGAAGCTCAGCCCCTGGAAGGCCGCCAGGACCTCGATCGCGAGCACGTGGAGCACGTTCTCGAGCACCTCCTGCGCCTTGCGCGCGGCGTGGGTGCCCATGCTGACGTGGTCCTCGCTGCCGGCGCAGGTGGGGATCGAGTCGACCGTGGCCGGGTGGCTGAGGACCTTGTTCTCCGACACCAGGGCGGCCGCGGTGTATTGAGGCACCATGAAGCCCGAGTTGAGGCCGCTGCCCTCCATGAGGAAGGGCGGCAGCCCGTTGCTGAGGCTGGCGTCGACCATGTGCGCGATCCGGCGCTCGGAGATGTTGCCTACCTCGCTGAGGGCGATCGCCAGGTAGTCCAGGACCATGCCGACCGGCTCGCCGTGGAAGTTGCCGCCGCCGATCACGAGGTCGGCCAGGCCCGCGGCCCGCTCGGGCTCGCCCAGCCAGGTCGCGTAGGCCTCCACGTCCATGGTCTGAAAGCCGCCCTCGGGCTCGGGCGGGAAGAGGAGCGGGTTGTCGGTGGCGGAGTTGATCTCGACCGAGACCACCTCGCGGGCGTGCTCCAGCGCGCGGTGAGCGCAGGCCAGCACCTGGGGCGAGCAGCGGAGCGAGTAGTCGTCCTGGACGGGCGGGGCGCTGGGCACCGCCGCGTCGAGGGCGTGCATGAAGCCGACCACCGACTCGCGCATCAGCGGCGTGCGGGGGAAGCTCGGCTGGTCGATCAAGCTCAGCAGCCCCGTCGCCTCGCGGCGCAGGGGCGCGAGCAGGTGCTCGTAGTGGGGGATCTGCGCGCGGAAGGTGCGGTGCCGGTGCGCGAGCAGCTCGGGCAGGGGGTCGTGCCCCTCGTCGGGGAGGAAGCGGTCCAGCTCGTCGAGCAGGGCGCCGATCCGCAGGTCGGCCTCCTCGCAGCGATCGGCGATGTCCTGGCTCTCGGCGTCCTCCACCGCAGCCCCGAGGTGGTGGTGGGCCTCGCGCAGGTGGAAGCGCGCGCGCCGCAGGTGGGCCGTGTTCAAGAGCACGTCCAGGATCTCGCTCCCGCCGACGTGGCCGCGGATCCGGGCCGCGGTCGCCGCCTGGTGGCTGACGGGGCGGGCCTGGTGCAGCTCGTCGCGCAGGGCGTGGATCACGCCGCGGCAGGCCTCCAGGGTCATGGCGCTGGCCAGCTCGGCCCAGTCGAGGGCGATCGTGCCGTCGTAGATCAGCAGGCAGCCGATCGCGGTCATGAACTGGGTTCCGTTGTTGAGCGCGAGGCCCTCCTTGGCTTGGAGCGTCACGGGGCGGAAGGCCGGCTCGTCCTCGAGGCCCGCCTCGGCCCAGCTCGCCACGCCGCAGGCCACGAAGTCCTCGGCGCGGGCGCCCTTGACCACCTCTCGCCCGAGCCGGCGACTGCGCGGCAGGACGCGCCCGCCGGGGTCGCCCATGACGACCAGCGCCAGGTGGCTGAGCGGGGCCAAGTCGCCCGAGGCGCCCACCGAGCCCTTGGCGGGCACGTAGGGGTAGACCCCGTCGTTGAGCAGGTCGACCACGGCCTGGAGGGTCTCGACCCGGATCCCCGACACGCCCCGGCAGAGGGTGTTGGCGCGCAGGAGCAGAGCGGCGCGGACGACGTCCTCGTCCAGGGGCTCGCCGACGCCGCAGGCGTGGCTGCGGATCAGGTTGATCTGCAGCTGCTGGACGTCCTTCTGCGCGATCGTGACGTCCCGCAGCTTGCCGAAGCCGGTCGTGAGGCCGTAGATCTTCTCGCCGCGCTCGACGAGGACCTCGACCATGCGCCGACAGCAGGCCACCCGGTGCTGGGCGGCCGGGGCGATCTTGACCGGTCGGCGCAGGCGCGCGACCGCGATCACCTCCTCGATCGCGAGCGACTCTCCGTCGAGCTCGACGCTCTCAATGTCCTCCGGCCGCATGCGCGCTCCTCGTAACTCCTTCTAGATTAGCAAAAGGAACCTGGGCTACGGGACGCGTGGATGGGGCGAGCGCGTCCGCTCGCTCGGCATAACCCACCTATTTGCAGTAACCTAGAAAACTCTGTCCGGCTGTGGGGGGTGATGGCTCTTCTAGTTTGGAAATCGGGAGGACAAGCCCCGTCGGCTCATGCGAGAGCGTCGAGGCTCATGCGGGCTTGTCCGAGCGCATTTCGTGTCGCCGAAGGCGACGAGGCCCGCGAAGCGGGCCACCGAATAAAGGAGAGCGACCTGTGCGCCACACGATCCTGACTCTGCTGATCTCGCTGACCCTGATTGCCGCTCCGAGCGCCGTCCAGGCCAACGACGACGTCAACGGCGTCATGCTCCAAGGCTGGTACTGGGATAGCCCGGTCGGCGAGGAGTGGTGGAACAAGCTGAGCAAGATGGCCCCCCAGTTCCGCAAGTGGGGGATCACCGGCATTTGGCTGCCCGCCTTCACCAAGGGCGCCAGCGGCGGCTACAGCTCGGGCTACGACCCCTACGACTTCTACGACCTCGGCAGCCAGGACCAGCGCGGCACCGTCCCCACCAAGTGGGGCCACAAGCGCGACCTGCTCAAGATGATCTCGATCCTGCACGCCAACGGGATCGACGCCTACGCCGACATCGTCCCCAACCACCGCTCGGGCGGCACCAAGGCGGGCTACGAGTACAAGGACCTGCGCGGCTCGGAGGCCGTCGGTCGCTTCACCATGGCCCCCTGGGACTTCCACCCCAAGGACTGGCACGGCGACTGGTACGAGGCCGTGGCCGGCCTCCCTGACATCAACCAGGACGTCCCCTACGTGCGGGACGGCTTCTTCAAGTGGATCCGCTGGTTCGACAAGCAGACCGGCGTCGACGGCTATCGGATCGACGCGGTCAAGCACATGAAGCCCGAGTTCACCGAGGGCCTGCTCTACCAGGTCCAGGAGGGCATGGGTCAGAGCCGCTTCTCGGTCGGCGAGTTCTACGACGGCAACCCCAGCACCCTGCAGTGGTGGGTCAACGCCAACCGCGGCCGCAGCAGCGTGTTCGACTTCACGCTCTTCTTCCAGCTGCTCAGCATGGCCCACGGCAACGGCTACTACGACATGCGCGGCCTGCGCAGCCGCTTCTGGGACGACCGCCACTCGGTCACCTTCTGCAACAGCCACGACACCTTCCGTCGGGCGAACGGCCTGCACCTCTACAACCGCAGCAACCTGGCCTACGCCTTCATTCTGGCGGCCCCCGGTTACCCCTGCGTCTACTGGCAGGACCTCTTCGACGACAACGGCAACGTCCGCGACTTCATGGTCAACCTGATCTGGATCCACCACATGATGGCCCGGGGCGCTGGGATCGAGCGCTACGCCGACGAGGACCTCTACGTGCTCGAGCGTGAGGGCAACCTGCTCGCCGGCTACAACGACAACACCAACTCCTGGAAGCACGCCTGGGTCCGCACCCACTTCGGCCCCAACGTCCGCCTCCACGACTACGCCGGCGACGTGGGCGACGTCTGGACCAACCAGCACGGCTGGGCCCGGATCGCCGTGCCCCCCAACGGCTACGTCATGTATGGCCGCGACGGCTTCCAGGGCAAGCAGCCCAACCCGCCCGTCCGCCGCACCGTCCAGGAGTTCGAGGCCGAGAAGGACATGGACATGCGCCCCGCCGGTGAGTGGTGGAGCGAGGCGACCCCCTTCACGAGCGAGAAGAACGAGCCCGTCCACGTCGACGTCTGGCTCAAGGACACCACCAAGATCGCCCACGTCGCCCTCTTCGACGACCAGGGCAACCGGATCAACCACGCTCGCGGCAAGGGCCACGTCTACTTCAGCGTCAACCAGCCCAGCAAGCGCGGCTGGTACTACGTGAAGGTCGGCCTCGAGCAGGGCCAGGGCCAGGGCGGACAGTCCAGCCGCTCCGGCTACTTCCTCAAGATCAAGTATCAGGGGCCCCGGGAGGACGTCGGCCACATGCCCAACGTCGCCAACTTCCAAACCCTGCCGCTCATACCGAGCAGCGTCGGCCCGTGATTCCTGGGGGGCTGCGCCCCCCAGACCCCCATCTTTGGGCTCGGGAGGTTCGGCCGCGTCTTGCGCTGCAAGAGCAGGACCTCCACCGCCTTGACCCTTGGAGCGCGCAAGCCGCGGACTCTCACCTCCCTCTGAGGCATGAATGGAAATGCGCCTCGACCTGGCGCCGCTCACGACAACACACACCTAGCTTCACCGTGACCCGTGCCCCCCTGGCGCGGGTCGCTTCATGTAGCGCCAGCCAGCTCCTTGAGGAATCGACGCCCGGTGTCTATGGTCTGAGCGGAATGCAGCACGCGCGAATCCCCCATTACTGACTGAGCGATCTCGGGTGGCAGGTGGCCACCTGGACGTCGCGCGTGCCCTGACGTTCCGGTCGCTCCTCCGCCCGCTCCACGCGTGCGTGGAAGGAGCACCCCCATGCAGAAACTCTCCAGCGCCCTGAGCGCCGCGGCCCTCTTGCTGGCCCTGAGCGGACCCGCCTCCGCCGCCTCCCCCAAGGTCGGCGAGGCCGCCCCCGAGCTCGGCGCCGCCACCTGGGTCATGAACCCGCCCGAGGAGGAGTCGATCGCCAAGCTGCGCGGCGAGGTGATCTTCGTGGAGAAGTGGGGCGTGCGCTGCCCGCCGTGCGTGGCCCTGATCCCGCACGTCGAGAAGCTGCAGCAGACCTACGGCAAGCGCGGGCTGCACATCTTCACCTTCGAGGCGCAGAACCACAGTCCCGAGCAGATCAAGGCCAAGGTCGGGGAGCGGGGCGGCAAGACCTACTCCGTCTCGGCCGGGGGCGGGAACAACTACCGCGGCGACGGCGGGATCCCGGTCGCCTGGCTGATCGGCGTCGAGGGCAAGGTGATCTGGCAGGGCAACCCCGCCGCCGAGACCAGCAAGCTCGACCAGCTGATCGAGCAGGAGATCGCCAAGGTCCGCTTCCCCGGCCTGGGCAAGACCGACTTCGCCCCCGGGGCGCTCAAGGCGGTCAAGCTCTACATGGGCAAGGACTTCGCCAAGGCCCGCGCCGAGGCGCGCGAGCTGGCCGAGGACGAGAAGGCCAGCGCCCAGGCCCGCGAGGACGGCGCCTACATCGTCGCCAAGGTCGACGAGCTCGCCGCCCGTCAGCTCGAGCTGGCTCAGCGCTACCAGGAGGAGGGCAACTACCTGGGCGCGTACCAGACCCTCGGCTGGTTCGCCAAGCACTTCAAGGGCAGCGAGGAGGGCGACACGGCCAAGGAGAAGCTGAAGGCCTTCAAGAAGGACAAGCAGCTCAAGCGCGAGCTCAAGGCCGCGCTCGCGCTCCAGAAGCTGCTGGCCAAGCTGCAGGGCCAGCCCCCCGAGGTCCGCGCCAAGGTGCTCGAGAAGTTCGCGACCAGCAAGAAGGTCGAGGGCACGGCGGCCGCCGCCCGCGCCACCTCCATGAAGTAGGCGCCGCCTCCCGTGCACCTGGCCGCAGACGTCCACGACCTGCCTTTCACCTGAGTTCGCGTGCCCGGGCGGGGGTCCCCCGCCCTGATCACCGAACTCAGGGAGCACGCGTGTACGGATCTGCCGACTGGCGGGAGCGCGGGGCGTTGGCGGACGACGAGATCGCCCGCGTCGTCCTCGGCACCGCCGGACACATCGACCACGGGAAGACCGCCCTCGTCCAGGCGCTGACGGGGGTCGACCCCGATCGTCTGGCCGAGGAGAAGCGGCGAGGCATGACGATCGACCTCGGCTTCGCGCCCCTCGAGCTCGAGGGGCGCGCGGTCGGAGTCGTCGACGTCCCCGGCCACGAGCGCTTCGTCAAGAACATGGTCGCGGGCTCGACCGGGGTCGACCTGGTGCTGCTCGTGGTCGCGGCGGACGACGGGGTCATGCCGCAGACCCGCGAGCACCTGGAGATCCTCGACGTGCTCGGCCTCCGCAGCGGGGCCGTGGCGCTCACCAAGATCGACCGGCCCGGGGTCGACGCCGAGCTGCTCGCGGCCCTCGAGGGCGAGCTCGACGAGCTGCTGGCCGGGACCTTCCTGGCCGGAGCGCCGCGCCTGCGCGTCTCGGCCTGCACCGGCGAGGGGATAGCGGCGCTGCGCGAGACCCTGGCCCGCCTGGTCCGCGGCGTCGAGCGCCGCCCCGTCGCGGGGCCCTTTCGAATGCCCGTCCAGCGGGTGTTCTCGATCAAGGGCTTCGGCACGGTGCTGACCGGGATCCCGCTCAGCGGCTGCGTCACCCCGGGTGAGCGGGTCGTCGTCCACGACGCCCGCGGCCAGCTCCTCGAGGCGCGCGTCCGCGGCGTCCAGGCCTACGGGCGGCCGGCCGAGCGCGCGCGGGCCGGGCACAGCTCGGCGCTCAACCTGGCGGATCTGGACCGCAAGGCCGTCACGCGCGGGGACACCCTCGCCAGCCCCGACTCCTTCCACCCGGGCGAGCTGTTCGAGGTTCGCCTGCGCGCCCTGGGCCTCGCGCGCCCCGCGTTCGGTAAGCGGACGCCGGTCCGGGTCCACCTCGGAACCGCCGAGGTCCTGGGCGAGGTCGTCCTGCTCGACGCGACCTCGCTCGACCCCGGCGAGCGCGCCCTGGCTCAGCTCCGCCTGCGCGCTCCGGTGGTGGCCCTCCCTGGGGACCGCTTCGTGCTCCGCCGCAGCTCGCCCCTCGAGACCCTCGGCGGCGGGGTGATCCTCGGCCGCTCCCGCTGGCGCCTGAAGGCCTTCCGCCCCTTCGTGCTCGAGCGCCTGGCCCGCCGTGAGGCCGCCCTCGGCGACCCCGACGAGCAAGCCCTCGTCGAGCTGGAGGCCAACGGCCGGGAGGGGCTGAGCGCCGGCAGCCCGGAGCTGCGCGAAGCGGCCGGCTCCCTCGGCTTCACGCCAGACGAGCTCCTGGACGCGCTCCGCCGCCTGGTCCGGGCGGGGCGCGCGGCCGAGGCTCCCGCCGGCACCTTCCTGACCCTGGCCGAGTCGAAGCGGCGCGAGCGAGTCCTGTCCGCGCTGCGGGAGCGGACCCTGGCCGCGCTGGTCGAGAGCCACCGTCAGCACCCGACCCGCGCTGGCGCGACCAAGAGCGAGCTCCGCCAGCGCCTCGAGAGCCCCGACGAGAGCCAGCTGGACGCCGCGCTCGCGGCGCTCTGCGCCGCGGACGAGGTCCGGCTGATCCCTGGCAGCGACCCCTCCCGCTACGCGGCCAGCGCCCACCAACCAGCCCTCCCGCGCGAGTGGGAGCCGCTGAAGACTGCGCTGCTGGAGGAGATGCGCCGGACCGGCCCCGAGCCCGGCGCCCGCACTCAGCTGGAGCGCTGCCCGCCCCACCCCGCGGCGCGAGCGCGAGAGGTGCTCGACTACCTGCTCGAAGTCGGCGAGGCGGTGCAGCTCGACGACGTCGTCGTTCAGCGCTCCTGCTACGAGGAGAGCGTGGCGCGGGTCCGCGCCGCGCTCGCCGCGGGGCCCGCCAGCCTCGGCGCCCTGCGGGACGCCCTGCGCGCCAACCGCCGCTTCGCGGTGGCGCTCCTCGAACACCTGGACCGCGAGGGGGTCACTCGCCGCGAAGGCGGCGTGCGCCTCCTCGCCGAACCCTGAGGCCCCACATGATCCGTCTAACCCAGTTCAGCCACGGCGCCGGCTGCGGCTGCAAGCTCAGCCCCGCCGTGCTGCGCGAGATCCTCGCGCAGGTCCGCCCCGGCGAGCGCCCGCCGCAGCTGCTGGTCGGCCACGACACCCGCGACGACGCGGCGGTGCTCGACCTCGGCGACGGGAGCGCGGTGGTCAGCACGACCGACTTCTTCATGCCGATCGTGGACGACCCGCGGGACTTCGGGCGGATCGCCGCGACCAACGCGATCAGCGACGTCTACGCCGTGGGCGGGCGCCCGCTCCTCGCCCTCGCGGTGCTCGGCTGGCCCGTCGACCGCGTCCCCCCCGACGTCGCCGGCAGGGTCCTCGCCGGAGCCCGGGAGGTGTGCGCCGCGGCTGGAATCCCCCTCGCGGGCGGCCACTCGA
>MDTG01322966.1_pt1 | contig 14892 bp, 17 predicted proteins | sample 811421 | NCBI WGS metagenome assembly MDTG01 (sample SAMN05326645, study PRJNA326480) | marine metagenome | isolation source: seawater | place: Pacific Ocean: South East | collected 2011
AACACCATTCGGAACATATCTAAAACCTTCTTTAATAAATCTTTTTTCATTCCATTTATGAGTTTTACCTTCTACTTTGTCATACCATGCCGCATAAGGACCTTTAGAAATTTTCATTTTATTAACTCTAAAACTTAATAAAATTGCCTTTTTAATCCATTGATTAACAATCCATTCATTATTTTTCTTTTCAGCAACTCTTATTTTGCCTGAATCTAACAAGTCTACAGTTTTGCTTATAGCATTTAATATTTTTTTACTAGATTTGGAATTTACCTGGTTTTTGTTATTCCAAGCTTCGTTAATAATATTTTCAAAAGATTTAGTATTCATTATGCAGCTTTTAGTAAATTAATTTTTTTTAAAAATTCAGATAAATCATTTGTTCTAAAGTTTACAAAATCAGAATCGGAAAATTTACGCGCCCAAGGCTCCTCATTTTCAATCCAAACAGTTTTCATTCCTATTTCATATGCCGGTTTCAAATTTCTTGCAATATCCTCTACAAATACGCATAAATTTGGGTCAATTTTGTGTTTTTCTACTAATTCCTTATAGGGTTCAATAGCTGGTTTTGGAATCAATTTAGAATCTACTATATCAAAAATATCATCAAAATAATGATCAATACCAATTCTTTTGGTGACATTCAAAGCGTGTTTTCTGGAACCGTTTGTAAAAATAATTTTTTTCCCATTAAGCTTACCTAATTCCTCAATAAGTTTTGTGTCCTTATTTAAAAAATCTATATTTATATCATGGACATAATCTAAAAATTCATTTGCATCAATTTTATGGTTTTTAATCATTCCGTTTAGAGTAGTATTATATTCGTAAAAATATTTTTTTTGAATTTTTTTAGCCTCCTCGTTACTTACATTAAGTTTTTCAGAAATATATTTTGTCATTTTTTTATCAACTTGTTCAAAAACTTTAGTTTTTCCAGAATACAAAGTATTATCTAGATCAAATATCCAATATTTAATTGATTTAAGGACTTTCATTTTCTTATAAGTGTTCCAGCTCCTTTATCTGAAAATAGTTCAAATAAAATTGAGTGTGGTCTTCTACCATCTATAATTACAACACCTCTAACACCATCGTTTAAAGCCTTAATACAAGTTCTTATTTTTGGAATCATTCCCTCGCTGATTGTTTCATCATAGATTAATTTTTCTGCTTCAGCTGACTTGATTTCAGAAATTAATTTTTTGTTTTTATCGTAAACACCCTCAACATCTGTCATTAACATTAATCTTCTAGATTTCATACTTCTCGCTAAAGCTCCCGCAGCAGTATCAGCATTTATATTATAGGCTTGTTTTTTTTCATCCAAACCCATAGGAGATATAACTGGTATAAAATTTTCCTTAATTAATTCTTTTACTAATTTATCATTTATCTTAACTGGTTTACCTACATACCCCAATTCAATATTTTTTTGTTCAGCATAAATTATATTATTTTCTTTAATTGTAATTGATTTTGCAGAACATCCTTTTTTTTCTAGAGCTTGAACAATCTCTTTATTAAATTCAATCATAACTTCTTCAACAACTTTTATTACTTTTTCGTCAGTTACACGCAGACCCATTATAAATTTGCTTTCTATATTTAATTTATCTAGCTTTTTTTTAATTCTTGGTCCACCTCCATGAACTACAATGGGTGTTAAACCAAGTTTTTTAAGTATGGCAACATCAGTAATAAAATTATTAAAAAGTTCAGGATCCAAAAGAACGCGACCTCCACATTTAATAACAATTTTTTCCTTTGCGTATTTTTTAATATATTTATCTACCTCGTTAGCAGGTGGACCATCTTTTGGCCAAAACTCTTTTAGTTTATTATTTAAATTTTCAGCTGGAAGCATTACTTAGACAGTTTTAACTTTTGTTCCTCTCATAATAACCCACTGTTGAGCTATAGTTAATATATTATTTACTGTCCAATACACAACAAGTCCTGAAGGGAATGGAGCTAATATTATTGTTAAAAAAAGTGGAAAAAACATAAAAATTTTAGCCTGAATAGGGTCAGGTGGAGTCGGATTTAATTTTTGCTGTAAATACATACTTAAACCCATCAATATAGGCCACGCACCAATCATTAAAAATGTTGGTGGGTCCCATGGAATTAATCCAAATAAATTAAAAATAGAAGTGGGGTCCCTCGCTGACAAGTCTTCAACCCATCCAAAAAATGGTTGATGTCGCATTTCAAGAGTGACGAATAACATTTTATAAATTGCAAAGAAAAAAGGAATTTGAATTAAGACTGGCAAGCACCCAGATATTGGATTAACTTTTTCTCTTTTATAGAGAGCCATCATTTCCTGTTGAAGTTTAGTTTTATCGTCTTTATGCAACTCTTTTAGTCTAAGCATTTCTGGTTGCAAAACTTTCATTTTTGCCATTGATCTGAAAGAGTAGTTTGCAAGTGGAAAGAATATTAATCTAACTAAAGCGGTTATAATTACTATTGCCCATCCAAAGTTTCCTGTAAGTTTAAAGAAATAATCTATTACGAAAAATAATGGTTTTGTGAAGAAATAGAACCAACCCCAGTCTATTGTTAAATCGAATTTTTCTATACCAAGTTTTTCAGCATAATTATCTATTGCGGAAACTTCTTTGGCAGCTACGAAAACACTTGAAACACTCATCGAAGAACTTTCAGGGTTTACTATAGTAGGATCTTTGATTATAAAATTTGCTTTATATTTGCCGTTTTGAGATAAAAATTCAGATTTAAAATTCTTACCTTTTTCAGGAACAATTGCTGTCAACCAATATTTATCAGTAATTCCTAGCCATCCTTTTGAACTATTTGCTACAAATTTCTTTTCTTCAACATCTTCATAATCCATTTCTTTTAATTCATCTCCAAAAACTCCTAAAAACCCTTCGTGTAATATGTATATTGGTGTTACTTCGGGTTTATAGTTTCTTGTAATCTGCACATATGGAAAAAATTGAAATGATTTATTTGAACTATTCTTTATTTCTTGTGTTACGGTAAACAGAAAATTATCATCAAGTTCAATTTTTTTGACAAAAGTAAGCCCTTCTCCATTATTCCATTCCAAAGTTATTGGATTACCGGGAGTAAGAAATGTATTGCCTTTAACTGACCATTTTGAATTATCAAGTGGAAGTTTTGTTTTTTCATTTCCACTTGATGCCCAGCCACTTTCTATGTAATAGCCTTCTCCTGAATTTTTGGGATTTAAAAAAACTACTTTTTCATTTTCGTTTAATTTTTTATTATAATTTTTAAATATAACATCATCAATTATTCCTCCTTCAAGAGATATAGAGCCTTTAATGTTATTATTTTCTAATTTGATTCTATCAACATTACTAATAGCTTCGCTTCTTGAAATTTTTTTTGACTCCTCAGTTATTTCTACTGAAGGAGCTTCAACACTTTCATTTTGTGTGGTTTCATTTTTGCTAATTTCTTTTTCACTAATTGGTGGTTCAAAAAATGTAGCCCAGAAAATAAGCACAAGCGTGGAAAGGACAATTGCAAAAAGTACATTTTTTGAATCCATTTATTTTCTTCCTCTTTTTAATTTTTTCGCCGGATCAAACCCGCTGCCACCACCCAAAAATTTTATTGGGTGACATCTCAGTATTCTTTTTAATCCCATAATAGAACCTTTTATTGTTCCGTTTATCCTTAAAGAGTCCATAAAATATTCTGAACACGTTGGCAAATATCTGCAGCTAAAAGGGAAAAAAGGTGAAATAAAATATTTATATATTTTTATAATAAATATTAAAAAATTATTAATCAGCTTCATAATTAATTGTTAATCTTTTTTACTTTCAATAAAGTGTTATTCATTTCGTTTAAGACTAGGTCAAATTTATCTTTGTATACATTATTTTTTCCAAAAATAACATAAGTGCAATTCATGTCTATTTGTTTATTATTTAAAATTTTTTGAACAGCATATTTTAATTTTCTTTTAACTTTGTTTCTAATTACAGCGTTACCAATTTTTTTTTTCATAACGAAACTAATATTTAAAATTTTATTATTTTTTTTATCACTGTTATTTTTATCAAAAAATAAAGTAAAATATTTTGTATCTAATTTTCTTTTTTTTAGGATACTTAAAAATTGACTGCTTTTATTTAAGCTTTTAAATTTGATCATTTATAAGAGTCTATTTAGGCAGATATTTTTTTTCTTCCTTTTGATCTCCTTCTTGCAATGAGTTTTCTTCCGCCTTTTGTTTTCATCCTTGATCTAAACCCATGTCTTCTTTTTCGTACTAATTTACTTGGTTGATATGTTCTTTTCATAAGATTTCTTTAGTTCTTATTAATTTTTTTTGATATTTATAGGTAATAAGAGCTTATAAGTACAGTTAAAAATTAATTTATGAACCTTAAATCGTTTAATATAAAATTAATAATTGGCATAGTTTATCTTGGATTAATTTCGATCGTTCTTTATTTTTTGTTTTCATTCGTTGATTTTAAAGATTTAACTAGTTTAAAATTTATTAAATCTAACCGAGAAATTATTTTAGGGTATAGGGATGAAAATTATATATTTTTAGTTTTTTTATTTTGTATAGTATCCATTGTATGGACTCTTCTTCTTGGTTTTGCAACTCCCCTATTGTTATTTTCTGGATTTGTATTCGGAAAGTGGTGGGGAATATTATTAGCTCTTATTTCCACAACTATAGGTGCTACATTACTGTACATGCTTGCAAATCTCTTTTTTAAAGACATAATTGAAAGATATTTAGCTCCAAAATTTTCCAAGTTACGAGATCTTTTTAATAAAAACGATATTATTTATTTAGCTTGTTTTAGACTGGTTGGCGGTGGAGGAACTCCATTTGGAATACAAAATGTTCTTCCAACACTTTTTAATATACCTGTTAAAAATTATTTCATTGCTACTTTTATTGGATGCGCTCCCTCGATGTTTATTTCTGTATCTCTAGGAAGCGGAATTGAAAATATAATTAATAAAGAAGAAGAATTTACTATTTTAAATATTATTACATCACCAGAAATTTATTTACCTATATCAGCTTTTTTTCTACTTTTAATTATAGCTTTCATAATAAAAAAAATATATTTAAAAACAATATGAATTTTACCCAAGATAAAAGAATTTATTTTTTATTTTCAGTAATATCATTTTCTTTCTTAGCAAGTATTATTGGTTTAGAAAATATTTCGGTAACAAAAACTGAATGGTTACATCATGGTAACGATTCCACTCTTCCACAAATGAGTTGGTTTTTTTTTAAAAATGATATTTGGAGATTTCCGTTAGGTAGTAATCCCAATTACGGTATTGAACTTGGTAGTTCTATTGTGTTTTCTGATTCAATTCCTATTTTAGCTTTAATATTTAAATTTTTTAGTTTTTTTTTACCAGAAAATTTTCAGTACATTTCTATTTGGTATTTTATATGTTTTTATTTTCAGCTATATTTTTCGTATAAAATTTTAGAAAAATTTACAAAATCTAATTTATATTCTTTTGTTGGATCAATTTTCTTTTTAATAACACCGATACTAATATGGAAATTGCAAATAGTACCAGCTCTAACTGGACAATGGATTTTACTATTTGCGTTATACTTGGGTTTAACAAGAAAAGTTGAAGAAGCCAAATTTTCGTGGTTATTTATTATAACACTATCATCATTAATAAACTTTTACTTTCTAGTAATGATACTTGGAAGTTATTCAATATTAAGATTAATAAATTTTAATTTAAAAAAAAAATATTTTTTACAATTATTTAAAGATTTTATTATTTTTTTCCCCGCATTAATATTTACAATGTATATTGTTGGTTATTTTGAAATTAGACTAGTTGATACTCTTTCCCTTGGTTTTGGAAGGGATAAATTAAACTTACTTGGTATTTTTGACTCAACAAATAATGTTGATCATATTTCTTTCTCTTGGATTTTGCCTGATATAAAAACCTCCCACGGTGAAGAGACTGAAGGATTTAACTTTTTTGGTTTAGGCCAAATTATTATTGTATTACTTGCTTTTTTAATATTTTTAAGAAAAAAATATGGAAAAAATTTAGCTTTAATTAAAAGCAACAAAGAAATTAAAGCATTTTTTATTATATCAATTTTTTTTACATTATGGGCTTTATCTACGAAGATATCTATAGGTTCTTATACAATACTAGAATTACCGCTCAATAAATATATATATGGAATACTAAGCACAGTAAGACCAACAGGAAGGTTATTTTGGATAGTTAATTATTTTCTTTTAATTTGGTCATTAATAATAATATTTAAATGTTTCGATAAAAAAAAATCTATTATTATTATTAGTGTTTTATTATTAATTCAAATTGCAGATACATCTGCTGGACTTAAAGATAGGATGTTTTTTGCTTACAATAAAAATAAATTATTAGAAGATAATATCTGGGAAGAATTATTTTCAAAATATAAAATAATCAAAAGCACCTTTCCTGAAAATTATTCAAGCACATTTGTTACGGTCTCCTATACTATTGAGAAATATAATTTAGAAAAAACAAATATAGTTAAACTAGCTAAAATTAATAGAAATGAAGTTGCCAAAGCCAAATATAATTTATACAGAAATTTTAGAAACAAAATTTTATCAAAAGATACCGTTTATTTAATTGATAAATTAGGTCATTTAAGACATTTAAAATATTTCTTTAAAGACGAGGATGTTGGTTTCTTTTATAGGGATAATTTATGGCTGATGGTAAATAATGAAAAAAATCTGATGAATGATAGTGATAAAAATGAATTTGATAAATTAGAATTAAAATTATTAGAAACTAGCAAAAGAAAAATTTTAAACATTAAAGATAAAGACAGCTATTATGGACTCGGTTGGTCTCATAATTTTGGAAAAACAGGAATTTGGTCAGAAGGTCAAATTTCAACATTACTTTTTAAAGTTAATAGTATTGAGAATGATTTACAAATAGAATTAAACTGCAAGCCATATATAAATAAAAAAAGTAAATTTTTAGACTTCGATGTTTATGTAAACAATGTATTTAACAAAAAAGTTAAATTAATGAACAAAAATAATGAAACATTAAAGTTTATAATAAAGAAAAATTCACTTAACAATAATGAAATCGTTGTTGATTTTAAATTTAATAATTTGACTTCTCCTTTTGAGGTTTTAGAAAGTCCAGATGCTCGAAAACTTGGGATTCTTGTAAAGGATATAAAAATTAATCAAATTTAATTATTCCACCTGGAATATGAATATACCTTGTTAGCCAATAATTTTTGTAAACCTAAAAGACCGATAATGCTTCCTAGTGCAAATGATAAATTTGCTAAATTAATTGTTAAAATTGTAAAAAATAAATCTTTTAATGATTTTATATAACTTTTAGTTTCTAAAAAAATAATAAAATTTATTATTAGAAATAAAATAATGAGTATTATAATTTTTGTAAAAAAAACTATATTGGAAAATAAAATTGCTAGAAAAAGTAAAAATGCTGATAGAGGCAATATTGGCTGATAACCTCTTAAACCTACGTTATGTTTAATTAAATTTAAAAAGTCCATTCCGAAGCACGACCTTTGAAGTAGAAAACCAAAAAACCTTCTTTCCCTATGGTAAATATAAAGATTTGGGCTATAAAAAACTTTTAAATTTGGGTTTTTCTTTCTAGCTCTTTCAAAAAATTCTTTATCTTCACCGGTATACCTATCCTCATCCATTCCCTTGTATTTTAGAAAAGTTTTTTTCTCCATTACAAGATTGCAGGATTCCAACCAGTCACAAAGTCTACTTTTTGCCTTATATTTTCTGAAATTAAGATAACCAGTTACGAATAAAGACCTTTTGCTTAAATAACATATTTTTTCAGAATAATTTTGATCTGAAAAGGGAAGGCTTGGACCACCAACAATATCACCTTTTTTTAGTTTTAAATATTTGGTAGCTAATTTTAGCCAATTTTTATTCGGATAAGCATCGCTATCAATAAAAGCTATATATTTAGATTTATATTTTTTAGCAGCAATATTCCTTTTTTTTGACATATTAATTTTTCCTACAATTAATTTGTTAATTTTGTATTTGATTTTTGGTAACCACTTTTTTTCATCATAATCCAAGACTATTGTTACAAAAAAATTTGAATAACTAATTTTATTTATTTCTCTTAAACATTTAAGTAATTCATCATCAATTTTTATAGCCGGTATTATAATATTTACTTTTTCGGACATAGTGATTTAATATGAATTAAAAAGTGAACCAATTAATCTTGGTTGGTATCTCCAATTACCCAGAATATTATATGTTAATGCGCACTCATAAGTGCAATTGCAATTTGTCTTTTTTATAAAATTTTTTGCTTCCTTGGTCTTTTCATTTTTCCAAACCTTCATAAAATCCATATTATTTTCTCTTAGGTTGCCCAATAACTTGTTTTCTAATATTTCACATGGATATACTAAGCCTGAGGCAGTAACAATTCCAAATAATCCACCTGCATGGCATGGACTTATATAATTAGGTTTCAGATACATTTTTTTTGTAAGTTCCCATGATATTTCATCTTTTTTACTATGTAATTTTCCTTGAATTGATTTCTGATTATAATTTTTTATGGTTTTATTTTTCGTAAGCTCTAATATCTTGCTAGTTAACCATGAGTAAGCTTGAAAAATTTTCTCTCTCTTTTCTTGAGGTGTTTTATAAACCCCCTCATCTCTAACAACGGTACATTTTAAAGAGTCTATTTTACAAGTTTTTACCAAATAATTAAAAATATTTTCTATATCATCACAGTTTTCATGATTTACAGTGATGCTTACTACCGGATTAATATTTTGTGATAATTTTTTAAGTCTAAAGTATGTGTCAATGCAACTATCAAATAAATTATCTATTTTTCTTACCTTGTCGTGCTTTTCTGGAAAATCATCAATAGAAATTTGAAAAGTAAGCTCTACATTTTTATCTATACTTGAAATTTCTTTTGCAAAAGATTCGACTCTATCAGGCAAACTTGCATTTGTTGTTACATACAATGATTGGACTGTTGTATTTTTTATGTAAAGTTTCGCAATATCAGTTATGTCTTTTCTTGCAAATGGCTCGCCACCTGTCAAGTTTACGTTAAGCAAAGAACCACCTAAACTTTTTGTTAATTTTTCTATTTCTTCTAAAGTTAATTCATTTTTAAAAGTATCGGGATTATCAAAATCAATAAAACAAAAAGAACATCTAGCATTACATCTATTTGTTAAAAAATGAACAATACTAACAGGTTCATTTTTTGTAAAATTAATATTTTTTATAACTCTTATAATATTTGCTTTTTTTGTAATCACTTTAATCTAATTCAAATTTATCTTTATAATCTTTTTTAAGAGATTTATTTTGATTTTCTTTTATCAAATAACAATTTCCAATCACTAAAACATCAAGTTCTGTTCCCATAAAGCAATCAAAAGCGTCACTAGGCGTATTTACTATAGGTTCGCCCCTTACATTAAAGGAAGTATTAACAATGACAGGACATTCTGTCTTTTTTTTGAATTCTGATATTAATCTATGATATTTGGGGTTTGTTTCTTTATGAACTGTTTGAATTCTTGCAGAATAATCAACGTGCGTTACGGCTGGTATAATTGATCTTTTGACATTTAATTTATCAATTCCAAACAAATTTTCCTCGTCCTCAGTCATTTTTTTACATTTTTTCTGAGATACATTTGACACTAACATCATGTAAGGACTTTCATGATTTAAGTCAAACCATTCATGTAGGTCCTCAAACGTAATTGATGGAGCAAAAGGTCTGAAACTTTCTCTATATTTTACTTTTAAATTTAAATTTTTTTGCATCGTTATTGATCTTGCGTCAGCAATAATCGATCTACTTCCTAAAGCTCTTGGTCCAAACTCCATTCTTCCCTGAAACCAACCAATAGCCTTTCCTTCCTTTAGAGCAACGCTAGTTTTTTCAATAATTTCATTTTCGCTAAAAGTTTCAAACTTTGCACCAACTAATTCTAATGATTTTATTATTTCTTTTTCAGAATATTCAGGTCCTAGATATGAACCTGCCATAGTATCGTTATTATTATTAATTTTTCTTTCTTTTTTAAGTTCTATATACCATAGTCCTAAAGCGGCACCCAAAGAACCTCCCGCGTCGCCAGCAGCAGGTTGAATCCAAATATTTTTAAAAGAACCTTCTCTTAAAATTTTTCCATTAGCAACACAGTTTAAAGCTACTCCACCAGCTAGACATAAATTTGATATTTTATATTCCTTAGATAAAGATCTTGTTAATTTTATTAGAATTTCTTCGGTAACGGATTGAATTGATGCAGCTATATCCATATGAAATTGAGTTATTTTTTCTTTTTTTGGATTTCTAGGTGTTTGTTTAAAAAGTTTATTAAATTTTTCGTTAGTCATTGTAAGGCCAGTAGCATAATTGAAATAAGATTGATTAAGTTTAAATGAACCATCCTCTTTAACATCTACTAAGTTATCCAGAATTAAATTTTTATATTTTGGTTTTCCATAAGGAGCTAACCCCATTAATTTATATTCGCCACTATTTACCTTAAAACCGGCAAAATAAGTAAACGCAGAATATAATAATCCCAAAGAATGGGGAAAATGTATTTCTTTTAAAATTTTTAATTCATTTTTTTTGCCTATGGCTACCGTCGTTGTAGCCCATTCCCCAACACCATCTGCGGTAAGTATTATAGCCTCATCGAAGGGAGAGGGATAGAAAGCGCTTGCAGCATGGCTTAGATGATGCTCAGAAAAATGAATTTTATTTATATTATTAAAATGTTTATCGTGTTCTTTAAGCTTATTAAAAATCATTTTTTTTTGAAATAACTTTTCTTTTAACCATATCGGCATAGAGGAACAAAAAGATTTAAATCCTGATGGCGCAAAAGCCACATAAGTTTCTAGTAGTCTTTCAAATTTTAAAAAAGGTTTTTCATAAAAAATGATATAGTCAACATCATTTAATTTTAAATTTGAAAAATTTAAAACAAACTCTACTGCATTAAATGGATAACTGGAATCATGTTTTTTTCTTGTAAATCTTTCTTCTTGGGCGGCAGCTATTATTTTGCCATCTATTAAAATTGCCGCTGCACTATCATGATAAAATGCAGAAATACCTAAAATTGAAGTCATTTAAAAAATTGTATAAATAAATGGAGCTACCACTGATCCTTGGCTAAGAACTATCAAACCGCCAAAAAGAACTAAAACTATTATGATTGGTAACAACCAATATTTTTTTCTAATCCTTAAAAATTCCCAAAATTCTCTTAAAAAGCCCATATTTAAAATTGATTTTTCATTGTACTTTTAAGATCTTCTTTTTTCATCCAATAGCTTTTAATATTTTTGTTAGATTTTAATCTTAACAAATCTTTTCCTATAAGACGCATAACAAAACCTATTGGAGTTACTACCAAAAAATATATTAAGGCCATTACTATTGGAGATACGATCAACCCAAGTCCAAGACCAAGATAATGCCAAAATTTATTTAATGGAGTTAATAATTTTGAATTCAATAGTCCTAAAATTAAAAAAATTATAGATAATCCAACTGACCAAACTTTTATTTCTTCCAGGTTTCCACGGAATGACCAAAAAGCCACAATAATAAATACGACAAAAAATAGTAATCCAAAGCTTCTATTAGAGGAAATTTTTTCTACTTTTGGAAATTTCATATTAAAAAGGTTATATAAACTATTGCATTATTTTACTAGCAGCTATTTTCTAGTTTAATTAGAATTATCTGTTAACACATTTAACTTAAGCAAAAAATAGCCACAATAACGAAGTATCTTGACAAAACAAGGATCAACGAAGTAAAAACTAATATCATTATGGCAGGTGTCTTATGGGTATACACTATGATTACAAATCAAAACGCGGCGAAAGAGCTATGCTGAAAGAAGCTAAGAGAAAGGCTAGACTAGCTCAAAGAAGAGCCAAAAGATTAATATCATCTGATTCAATGGACAAGGAAGAGTCTAAAACACATGACATTAAAAAAACGATAACTTTAGAAGATTTGACTAATCCAAATCAGAAATAAAATGGATGCAACTAAATTCAAGAAAAGAATTAAGACACGAAAAGATCGAAAAAGCTCTAAAAAAAAATCTTAAAAAAAGAAAAATTTTTTTAACTAAAATCAATAAAGAAAAAAAAAAATATAAAAAATAACATAATTAACTATGACTGTTTTGTCAGATAAGTGGATTAAAAAAATGGCTTTGGAAAAAAGCATGATAAAACCTTTTGTTGAAAAGCAAACAGCAGGAAACAATATATCTTACGGCCTTTCCTCTTTCGGTTATGATGCTAGAGTTTCTGATGAATTTAAGATTTTTACTGACGTTGATTCTGCCGTTGTTGATCCAAAAAATTTTAAGAGCAATAGCTTTGTATCAAGAAAAAATAAAGAATGTATTATACCTCCAAACTCATTTGCTTTAGCAAGTACTGTTGAGTATTTTAAAATACCGAAAGATGTACTGGTTATTTGTTTAGGAAAATCAACATATGCCAGGTGTGGAATAATTGTTAATGTCACTCCTTTAGAACCAGGATGGGAAGGATATGTTACTCTAGAGTTTTCAAACACAACTCCTTTGCCGGCAAAAGTTTATGCTAATGAAGGAGCCGCTCAATTTATATTTCTAAAAGGGAATGAAATTCCAGAAACTACTTACGACCAAAGAAATGGAAAATATATGAAACAAACTGGCGTTACTTTGCCAAAAGTATAGCTAAATAAATGCAGAGATTGGAAATTAAAGGCGGAAGAAAGATTTCTGGAACAATTGAAATTTCCGGTTCTAAAAACGCGACCTTACCTATATTAGCATCCACTATACTATCAAATAAAAAAATTTTATTATCAAATGTGCCAATAGTAAAAGATGTAGAAACTATGGCAGAACTTTTGGGTACCATTGGTTCTAATATAAGATTTGATAAAAAAAGAAAAAAAATTTCTATTTATAACCAAAAAAAATTATCTACCTTTGCTTCTTACCGTCTCCTGAGAACAATGAGGGCAGGCGTTTTGGTATTAGGACCTTTGTTAGCAAAATATGGCTATGCCAAGGTTTCTCTTCCAGGAGGATGTGCCATTGGATCAAGACCAATAAATTTTCATTTAGATGCTCTAAAAAAAATGGGTGCAAAAATAAAAATAAAAGGTGGATATGTCGTAGCTAGGGCAAAAAAAGGTTTAAAGGGTTGTAAAATAAGATTTCCTGAAATTTCTGTAGGTGCAACAGAAAATATTTTATTAGCATCATGTTTTTCAAAAGGAAAAACAAAATTAAATAATTGCGCTACAGAACCAGAAATACAAGATCTTATTATTTTTCTTAAAAAGTTAGGATGTAAAATTAAATGGTCGGGTAGAAGAAATTTAGAAATTGAAGGAATTAAAAAAACAAGAGCTGCTACACACAAAATTATTTTTGATAGAATAGAGGCAGGAACGTATATGATAGCTGCGCTTTTAACAAATGGAAAACTAAAAATTAAAAATATAGATCTAAGCGCTATGGCCGTAGTTCTTAAATTGCTAAGAAGCATGGGTTCAAAAATATTAAAAAGAAAAAATTATGTTATAGTTAGTGGCCCAAAAAATTTAAAAAGTACAAAGATAAAAACAAATCCATACCCTGGTTTTCCTACAGATTTACAGGCGCAATTGATGGTTTTAATGACTAAAGCAAAAGGTATATCAAAAATTAAGGAAAGTATTTTTGAAAATCGTTTTATGCACGTTTCTGAATTAAGAAGAATGGGCGCCCAGATTAATATAAGTGGAAACGAAGCTACAATTTTTGGAATTAAAAAATTAAATGGAGCAGAGTTAATGGCTACTGACTTAAGAGCTTCTGTGTCATTAGTCTTAGCGGGACTTAGCGCAAACAACAGAACAATAGTTAATAGAGTATATCATCTCGATAGAGGATATGAAAAAATAGAAAAAAAACTTAAAAATTGTGGAGCAAAAATTAAAAGATTAAAATGAATAATTATGAGAAATTTAATCTTAAATTATTAGGCAGAAACCAAGAAGATCTAAAGGTTATTTCGGCTTACTTACAAGATAGTATTGTTGCAATAAAAGATATAGCTTTTTTAAAAATAAATAGAACTTTTATTATGGTTGTGAATCGTTTTATGTGGGAAGATATAGAAAAAGGCGTTTTCAGAGAAAATAAAAGAATAAAATGTGCAATAAAATTTGAAGAAGTTACTAAAGCAGAATCTAAGAATATAAATCAAAAAAACAAAAATAAAAAATTAGAATGTTTAGCGATAGAAAGTACAGAAGTTGATAAGGGATATAGAATAAAATTTTTTTTCTCTGGTGATAGCATAATTACTATAACTTCAGAAACACTTGAGGTGACTTTAAATGATATAGGTCATCCTTGGAATGTAAAATATGCTCCAAAACATAAAATTTGAGTGTTGAATAATGTTAAATTTTTCAATAAGACTTCTTAGAAAAAGGAATAATTTTGACAAAGCAAGATTTTTTGGAGTTTAAGGGTAAGGTAACTGAATTATTACCTAACGCTATGTTCAGGGTAAAACTTGAAAATAATCATGAAGTTTTAGCTCATACAGCTGGAAAATTGAGAAAAAACAGAATAAGAGTTCTTGCTGGAGATAATGTTTTAGTTGAGGTTACTCCTTATGATTTGACTAAAGGAAGAATAATTTTTAGATTCTAATTTATCTAATTTGGCCAGGTAGCTCAGTTGGTAGAGCAGAGCCCTGAAAAGGCTTGTGTCGGCGGTTCGATTCCGTCCCTGGCCACCAC
>MDTG01270001.1_pt1 | contig 14891 bp, 15 predicted proteins | sample 811421 | NCBI WGS metagenome assembly MDTG01 (sample SAMN05326645, study PRJNA326480) | marine metagenome | isolation source: seawater | place: Pacific Ocean: South East | collected 2011
ATAACCTATTTTCAGATTTTTAGATTTTATTAGTTTACCTTTAATTAAATCTAAACGTCCTGCCAGAACCTTGGATAAACTCGATTTACCTTGTCCATTAAAGCCTAGTAGAGCAATCCTATCATCATTACCTAAAAAAATATTTATATTACTCAAAATAACTTTTTTATCATAACCTATAGAACCATTTTCAATCGTGATTAATGGAGAGGCTAATTCCTTAGGGCAAGGAAATTTAAATGGCAAAACAGGTTGGAAAGATAAGTTTGTAACTTGTTCCATTTTTTCTAATTTCTTCAACCTAGATTGGGCTTGACGAGCCTTAGAAGCTTTATAACGAAATCTATCTACAAAACTTTTTATATGTTTTTTTTCAGCATCCTGTTTCTTTATCATTATTTTTTGGAGATGAATTTTATTACTAAGTTCTTTTTCAAATTGATCAAAATTTCCTCGATAATTTGTTAATTTTAAATCATGAAGGTGAAGTATTCCATTCACAGAATTATTCAATAAATCTCTATCATGAGAGATAATTAATGTAGTTGATGGATAAGTGGACAAGAAACTTTCCAACCAAATAGTACCTTCTAAATCTAAATAATTAGTAGGTTCATCTAACAACAATATATCTGGTTGAGAAAATAATACTGAAGCCAAAGCCACTCTCATTCTCCATCCACCAGAGAATTCACTACAATTCTTTTTTTGGTCTAATTCATTAAAACCAAGTCCTGATAAAATTTTTGAAGCTCTTGCCTCAGCAGAAAAAGCATCAATATCATATAGCCTAAGTTGAATTTCAGCAATCCTATCAGGCTCTAGATTTTGAAGAGATTCTTTTAATAATGCTGACCTTTCATTATCATGAGACAACACTGTTTCCATTAAAGAAATTTTTGAAGATGGAGCTTCTTGCTCAACACTCCCAATTTTATAGTTTGATGGAAGATCGATAGACCCATCATCAATCTCCCATTCATTTTTCAATAAGCGAAATAAAGAAGTTTTACCAGAACCATTTCTTCCAACAATGCCTATTTTATGTCCTTTTGGGATAAAAGCAGAAGCATCTTTTAAAAGAGGAACCCCCTGAATTGAGAATGATATATTATGTATTTTTATCATTTATAATAAAGGTATACCCTCTAAATGGATGTAAAGCGTTTTCAAAGGTGGATAAAATTAAAAGAATGCTATATTTAATTAATATCTTTATAAAGCCAAAGAAAAATTCTTTGGCTTTATATTATAAAAATAATTTTATAAAAAGTTCATGATTATCAATTAGTTTTCAAAATTAAAAAAATTATGTTTAGAATGGAGATTCTTTAAATTTTGAACCAATTGTTTCATTAACTTTATCTATTTTTCCTACCTCATCACAAATGTCTAAAATTTTTTGACATCCTTCAAATGGTTTACCATTAAAGGCATCTCTTAAAATACCGAAACCTTCAGTTTCTTGAACTGTTTTTACGCTAGTAAATAAAAATATATCTGCATAAGAGCATTTAGGACCATTTAAAAATGGTGATGAATTAGTATTTTCTAAATGCTTTTCTAAATAACCAACTCTTTTTTTATGGAGTTTTGCAAGGTTTTCTATGCCTTTTTCTTTGCCTCCATCCACAAGTGTGTCAGTAAGTCGGAGATTTCGCCAAAATGTTTCATTATGTCCTGTAATAATATCGTGAAATGGTGACAAAACGTATGAATAATAGTCCTGCACCCAACCCCAATACATTGCAATTCTTCCAGATTCTTCTGGGTTTTCAGGGGTTAAAGGTCCATCATACTTATTAACTAAATATTGAATTATAGCTAATGAGTCGTTAAGTTCTAAATTATTACTATGGTCCTTAATCCAAGGCACCGTTCCAAACGGGGCTTGTTCGTCTTTGTTAAAATCACTTAAATTGTTAACTTTAATTCCATGCATTGAACAAATAATATTTATTTGTTCGCCTCTTCCAACTAAAGGAAAATAAGCAAAGTCAATTTCTTTCATTTTTTTACCTTTCAAATTTTAATAACATTTTTTAAGCAGTTTGAATTTAATATTTTATTACAATTTTTTTTTTCAATCTATAAAAGAATTTTTCTTACAACCGATCTTTAAATATGAACAAGAGATACTGAGACTTAGGATTATTTGTATCACTCAAATAACGCAATCATTATTTGGTTCTTCAAAATATGACGATACTTATCATTCTATAACATCGAGATTTGAGTTAATCGTTTATTTCATATTAATTATTCAAAAAAGAATTTGAAAACTAACCATAGGATGACTAAAACCCGAGACATTACTAAAGCCATTGAGGGTTTAGATGATACTAAAAAGAATATTTAAATTCCTAAACCCTCTCCTTCAGAGACTGTAACTTTGGCCATTGCCTGTTCACGCAGACCTTGCAAAGCTTTTAAAGCTTCAATGTTCTGACCTGCTGTTTTTCTTTCATTAAACAACTCAACAAGAAAACCTGCATTTTCAGCTGATTTAAAAAGATACCTTTTATAGTCATCATCATTTTTCTTTGATCCAATAGCTTCAACAACTGACCAAAGTGATGGTGCCAAAAGCGTAAAAGAAATTACTCTGCCATACATTATTCAAATCCTGCTGCCTTTTTAGCAGAAATAAATGAACTCATACCATCATGACCTTTTTGAAAGATCTCTTTCATTTCTCCTGAACTAAATGCTCTAAATGCGTTAACCCTTGTAAAAGTACCTGATGCAAAAACCATTTGCACTGCACCTAATAATGATTTTTCTTCTGAAGCATCAACTATAGCAATAAAATCATCATTTGGATTATTTGGAATATATAAAAATTCTATAAGTTTAACTCCAAAATTATTTAACATTGGCTCAACAACATCCATCCTATCTTGAGGTGTATGAACCATTGCTGAAGAGAATTCATTAGAATATTTTCCCATTAAGACGTATTTTGCCATTATCATTTCCTTGAATTAATTATCATTACCCAAATAAAATTTTCTTACCTTAACCAATTCAAACTATTTGTTCAATAGAACCTTTATTTAAACTCTATAAAAGTCTAACAAGCGTGATTATTATCAAGTTATTCTGTAAAGATACATTTAATATTAGAATATATAATTCTCGATTTTCTTTTTAAAACTTTTATATTGCCTAAGGATGACAGATTTAATTTTAAAAATTGGATTTATTTTTCTATGGGCAAGTGCTTTTGTTGCCGCAAAACTTGGGTTGGGAGACGCAGGACCTTTTAGCATGCTTTCAATTAGGTTCGCTATTGTTGCAATAATCTTTGCTTTAATGGTTGTATTATTTAAGAACCCTTGGCCTAAAAAAAGAGAATTTAAGCATTTTGCAATAGTAGGGATTTTACTTCATGGGTTTTATCTTGGAGGAGTTTTTTTCTCTATTTCAAAAGGAACTCCAGCTGGTATAGCTTCTTTAATTGTTTCAATCCATCCAATTTTAACTTGTTTCTTAGCCATCAAAATTATTAAAGAAAAAATAACTTTAGAGCAATGGATTGGTATAATCCTTGGAATGGCTGGGGTCATTTTAGTTATATTGCCAAGAATAGGTGGTGAGATATCTTTTGTTGGTTTAATGAGTTGTATTATAGCACTATCAGGCATTTCATATGCCACTATTCACCAAAAAAAATATTTACATGAAATGGACATTTTAAGTGGAAATACTTTTCAAGCTTTTTTTGCGGCAATCTTCTTTTTATTTTTATTACTGACTATAGAACCATTCTATTTTGTAATATCATTAGAATTAATAATCGCTATGACTTGGTTAACCGTTTTAGTTTCGCTAGGTGCCATAAGTATTTTAATGATTTTAATTAAAAGAAGTAAAGTTGCCAACACTGCCAGTTTGTTTTTCTTAGCACCTCCAGTTTCAGCAATTTTAGGTTATCTTGTTTTCAACGAAAAGTTAAATATTTGGGGTATAACTGGATTTGCTATAGCATGTACTGGAGTATGGCTAGTCAATAAACCAAAAAATATTAAGTCTCTGTAAATTTTTTTAGTTTGTTATGTAAATTTTAAATTTAATTGCTAAAGTCTATACTTCTAGGTTTTATAAAAAAGTTAAAATATATGAACACAACTGATATTTTAAAAAAACTAATTGAGTTCCCTACCGTCAGCAGAGATTCAAACCTTGAATTAATTCATTTCATTTCAGAATTAATTGCTACTAAATCTGTTAAACCAAAAATCATCTCAAACCAAGAAGGGACTAAGGCCAACCTTTTTGCAGTAACTGGTCCAAAAATTAATAATGGCGTAATGCTTTCGGGTCATACCGATGTCGTTCCAATTGATGGACAAAAATGGAGCAAACCACCTTTTAAATGTACATTAGAAAATGGACTCTATTATGGAAGGGGTACTGCTGACATGAAAGGGTTTGTTGCGTCAGCAGTCAATGCTTTTATTAAAGCGCAAGAATTGCATTTATCAACGCCCCTTTATCTCGCTCTTTCTTACGATGAAGAAATAGGATGTTTGGGCGTAAGATCAATGTTAGATATGATGAAAAAGACTAGTTTTTTACCTTCCATGTGTATTGTAGGAGAACCTACCTCAATGGCAGTAGCAACAGGACATAAGGGAAAAACAGCTTTAAAAGCGTCCTGTTTTGGTTCCGAAGCTCATTCAGCTCTTGCCCCAACAGCCATAAACGCAATTCACCTTGCTTGTGATTTAGTTAGCGAAATACGACAAATGCAAGATGATCTCAAAATAAATGGCAATCAAGATAATGCGTATGATATCCCCTACACCACTCTTCATGTTGGTAAAATTAATGGAGGGATTGTTTTAAATATTGTTCCAAAAGAAACATCTGTAGATTTTGAAATCAGAAACCTTGCTAATGATAACCCTAATTCCATTATAGAAAAGCTCGATATAAAAATTAGAAAGATAATTGATAAAGCTAAAAAATTAACACCCTCTGCAGATATAAAAGTTTCTATTACAAATCATTACCCGGGTTTAGAAACAGACATTAATTCTGAAGTTGTTTCATTTGTTAAGTCATTAACAGGATCAAATGACAGTATCAAAGTTGCCTTTGGTACTGAGGGTGGTTTATTCTCTTCTGAACTTTTAATTCCAACTGTCATTTGTGGTCCAGGCTCTATGAATCAAGGTCATAAACCTGATGAATTTGTTAGTGCAGACCAACTCAAAGCATGTGACCATATGCTATCAACACTTTTAAAGCGTTTGCAAAGGGGTATTTGACATTTTATTGATCCCCTGGAACTCCATAACTAGGAGCTTTTGAAGGGTTTAAAGCTCTTAATAAATAATCCTCCATCTGAGGTTTATAATCATCCCAAAGAAACTTGAGTTTTTTGACAGGACAATTTTCTTCCCAGTCAACTCTTAAATCTACAAGGGGCCATTTTTGCTTATCAGCTATTAATAAAGCTGAAGAGTGAGTTGGTCCTTCTTCTCCGCCAGCATCTATACCTGACTGCAAAGCTTGAATTAGTCTTTCAGCCAAATGGTGCCCCATTGAACTTTCAAAAGATTCAACCATAACTTGAGGAAGTTTTTCACTTTTCAAAAGGTTTCCTGCTGAAATACAATTTTTACCAACTGAAACGGAATTTTTACCTAAAATATTTTTCCCTGTATAACTGGCAGTACATCCATTCATATCTATAACTACGACTTGCCTGAATTCTATATATTTTCGATTTGTCAAAACTTTATCTAGTGCATCCAGAGAAGAATTTCCTTTTTCCAATTCATCTAGAACCTCATTACCAATGCTAGGATCTGTAATATTTTGAGTGCTAACAGCCCCTGCATTAGCTCTTACCCAAGGACATCTACTCCCAACACATATACTTGAGGTAGTTATAGCCACTCCAGACATATTTGTTTCTTCACAAAAACCAACAATTGAAAAAGTCATAAACTTATACCTTAAATCGTTTTAGTTAATTTCCTTGAAATGTATTGCGTAAACTCGTGATTCTCTCTTTCCAACCAGCTTAATGGGCCAGGCTGTCCCAAGGGTGAGCATACTCCCTTGTATATACCTTCTACCACAAAACGATCCTCATTCTGAACTTCATATAGAAACTTTTTTGTTTCTTTCAAAAATGTTTCTGGATCTTTTTGATCTTCTATAACTTCAGGGGCAATAGCGGCTCCAAATTTAATATTTACTCTACCCGTTCCATTAGGTTGCAATGAAAGATACCAAAGATGGTCTGGAGCTAGAGAATACATATGGCTTGGAAAAATTGTCGGCAAAATAGATGTATGTCTCCATTTTCCTTTGAGAATTTTATTATTTTTATGGGCTGTTCCCACCAATGAATCTGGGTTCTTTGTAAATTTTTGGTAGGTAAAACTTTCAAAGGCTCCCCTTTTATCAAACTCAGTATCAAGAAGATTAATTAGAGGACCAACAGTTCCTAAATGGGCAACTGGCAGATGATAACCTTCCATAAAATTTTCTGTTAAAATTTTCCAGTTGGTATCCCAAGTAAGATCTTCAGAAATAATATCAATATATTTCTCCATTGCATAAGGACTAGCAATTTCTTTAAGTTCTTTTAGTTTACTAGAGACGCTCTGAATATTATTATTAAGTGAAACATATATCCAACCCAGAAAAACCTCACATTTAATTTGAGGTAATTTCAAATCATCTTTATTGAAACAATCTGTTTTATCCATATATTTTGCCATAACCAACTGACCGTCGAGACTGTATGTCCAAGCATGATAAGGACAAGTAAATCTTTTTTTATTTCCCTTCCCTTCAACTATCTTCATCATTCTATGAAGACATACATTGGATAACGCTTTTACATTATTATTTTCGTCTCTCAAAATAACTATAGGTTGTTTATCAATTTGAAAAGTAAAGTAATCTCCAGAATTTGGAATTTCTTTTTCTCTTCCTGCACAAACCCATTCTTTTGAAAATATATGTTTTTTTTCTAACTCAAGAATTTCATTAGATGTATATAGTTCTTTCGGCATTGATTTGGCTTCACTGAGTTTTTTAGACGCCAAACCCTTTAACTCTCCAAGTACCTTTTCACTTGATTCATAATTGATATTTTTAAACATATTTTTCATTTCTTTTATATTTTTTATTCTGGAATTACTGCAGTGACTTCTATCTCCACTATCCACTCTGGCCTTGCTAAAGCAGGAACTACTATGCCTGTAGAACAAGGATAAACACCTTTCAACCATTTCCCCATTTCCTGATAGACTTCTTCGCGATACCTTATATCAGTCAAATATACAACAATTCTACATACGTGATCCATACAACTACCTGCTTCATTAAGAAGCATATCGATATTTTCCATTGTTTTTTTTGTTTGTAGTCCAGCATTTCCAAAATTTAAACTCTCTCGAGTATCCAAATCTTGAGAAACTTGTCCTCTTAGAAAAACTGTTGCTCCTTTGGCTACTACTGCTTGGGAAAGATCGTTGTTTAATTTTTGCTCGGGATATGTTTCTTTAGTATTGAATTTCCTAATTCTCTTATGAACCATCTCAAAACCCTCTAATAATTATAATCACTTTAAAATAATCATAAAAAAATATAGCATAAAATTCAGTAATCTTTGTTAAATAGTTTTAGAGAATGGCAAAGAAGAAATTTTACCTTTTCTTTTTTTTCCATCACTAGTATGAACATCAACATCGGTTCCAGCGTTCCAACAATTTTTTGAAATCATCGCCAAACCAACATTTTTATTATATTGTGGAGAGTGGATACCAGAAGTAATCTGACCAATTTGAATACCATCTCTTGAAAAAACAGGAAAAGGTTTAACACATGGTGGACATGGGCCTCCATCAAAAAATATACCTCTAATCTTCTTGTTAACACCTTCATTTTTAATTTTTAATAACGCCCTCTTTCCAATATAATCAAAATCATTATTTTGACTGCAAAATGGTCCTAAATTGCATTCATAAGGATTGTTTTCACTACTAAACTCATTACCATATGACAATAATCCGCCTTCTATTCTTTCAATCAAGTTTGGGCAAGCAGGTAAAAGATTAAATTCTTTGCCTGCTTTAAAAATTTCATCCCAGAGATCTGAACCCTTCTCAAAACCTGAAAAATAGACTTCAAATCCATCTTGTTTACTGTAACCTGATCTAGCAATTAGCTGTTTTTCACCTAAAAAATCAAAATAATCAAAATGGAAAAATTTAATATTGCTAATATTGCTTCCAAAAATTGAAATCATTAATTTCTCAGATTTAGGGCCCTGAATTGCCAAGGGATAAATTTTTGGCTCAATAATATTGACTTTAAGATCAAAACCCAAGGCCAACCCTTTTGCCCAAAGCAAAACATCAGAATCAGCAATTGAAAGCCAATAAATATTTCTATCAATCTTTAAAAGAACAGGATCATTAATCATTCCTGCATTTTCATCAATTAAAGGAATATAAAAACATTGCCCAACCTTCATTTCAGTTATTAGTCGTGGTGTCATTTTTTGGACTAATAACTCAGCATCAGGTCCTGATATCTGAACTTGTCTTTGACAAGACACATCCCAAATTTGAACATGTTTTTTTAAATGCCAATAATCTTCCTCAACAGATGTTGAAAACGCTTTGGGTAAAAGCATATGATTCACAACTGTAAATCCTTTAACTCCATATTCTTCAACTTTATCGGTAAATGGAGTCCTTCGAATCCTTCTAGACATATTAAGTCCAGAGTTCTGATCATTATTTAATTTCATTTTTATTTAGACCACCAAACTGAATAGTTGTTTGGAGATATCATTATTGGAATATGATATTTCTTATTATTATCTCTCATATTAAAACGTATTACGATTTCTGAGACAACTTTGGCAGTATTATTGTTTTGAAGAATTTTAGAAAAATATTTTCCAGAATAAATGACCATCTCATAATCATTTCTTAAATCGTTTTTATTTAAATCAAATTCCTCATGCATGCGTCCACCAATATCTGTTTCTGTCTTAAGAAAAATTTTCTTATTCCCATCATTATTAATTTGAAAAATTTCAATTTTTACATTGCCTGCATGATCTCCATTATATGTATTTAACAAATGTGATGAAAGTACTGCCATTTCAATCCTATTCAATCGATGCTTTATCTCTTTTATTGGTTGTTGCCAGAACTATAGGACTAATCACTCCTTTGGCTTTTACATTCACGCAAGCTGTTTTACCACTTTGTATTGCTCTTTTCAAAGCAGGTTGTATTTCCTCTCGTTTAGTTACGAGCTCACCATAACCGCCTAAACCTTCAAACATTTTATGAAATGGTATGTCTCTGAAATCAGTAGCAAAGTGCTTACCACTATCAAATAATCTTTCTTGTTGTTGTGAAATACAATCTAAACCACCATTATTATCAATAACTACGACAATTGGCATGTTTTCTTGAAATGCTGCTTCAACAGAAAGACCCCCAGACAAAAAAGCACCATCCCCACTAATTAGAACTACATTGGATTTAGGTTGATTATTTTTTGCAGAAATAGCAAATGAAACACCAACACCCAACATACTGAATGTTCCAGGATGAAGAATACCTGCGAGCTTTTTACCTTTCCAACCAGCTATATTTATTGCTATTTCAGACCAGAAATGTGTATTACCACCATCTATTACCAACCAATCATCTTCTCCTAAAGCGTTTTGAACATCAAGAGCCAGTTGCAAAGGGTGTATTTTCCCTCCAACAAAATCTTCATGTTCAGTTTCTTTTTGAAGGTCTAATAAAGACTTATCAACCCATTCTCCCCTCTTCATTCTATTAAGATCAAACCACTCTCTTGAAATCTTCAATTCCCCTATTTGTTTGAGATTTAATAATTTATCAAAAAATGCTCCTGGATCACATAAAAGACTTTTATCAGCCGCACGATTAAAATTAATTTCTTCATGAGAACCATTAATACAAACTAATTTAGTTGTTTTTGGGAAAAGTGGGGGGTTACCAAAATTCATCTGATTATCCAACCGACCCCCAACCATTAAAACCAAATCAGATTCTTGCAATGCAAATTTTGAAGGAGGATATTGATGAACATCTGCCAGACCCATATAGGCTTCTGCCCCCTCGCCTAGAAGTTTTTGATGATAAGGTATGTTGAAAATAGGAATATTTAATTCTCGACCAATTTGCTCTAATTGTTTTTCAGAATTTGACCACCAAATGCCATGCCCACCTATTAATACTGGTCTAGAAGCAGATTTTACCAACTCAAGAACTTCTTTAAGTTTAGAAGGATCAGGCCATGCTTTATCTGGTTTTGAAGGTTCATGATTAAAAGGTCTTTCACTTAAACCAGAGTCTTCAAGAAAAGATGAAAACATAATATCGACAGGTACACTCAGATGGACTGCCCCTGGATAACCATTAATAGCTATCTTATATGCTTTATCAACATATTCTCTTATTCTATTTCCATCATTAACACTTACACTATATTTAGTTAATGGCTTAGCTATAGACACATCGTCAATTTCTTTAAAACCTCCCGAACCTTGTCTTTTAAATGTACTTGAACCAGTAATAAAAATTATAGGCGATCTTTCCCCCCAAGCCTCCATCATAGATGGAACTGCATTTGCAAAGCCTTCTGGACCAACCAAACAAACAGATGGCTTCCTAGTAATTCTTGTATGTCCGTCTGCCAAATGACCTGCAATTTGTTCATGGGGACAGTTAATAACTGACATTTGACACTCCATGAAACCTTCTAATGCTGGATTACAAAAACCTCCTGACAGAGTGAAAACATTCTCAATTCCTTTGTCATGCAAAGCTCTTGCAATAAGAGATCCACCTCTAATCTTTTTTGACTCAACCATTTAAAATTCTCTAATATTAAAACTAATAAACTACTTTTTCTAACTTTTCTTTATCAATGATTTTTGAAGAAATGTCATTAATATCATTTAATCCAACCAAACCTAGAGTAGTACTTAACTCTTCTTTTATTATTTCCACTATTCTTTGAAGTCCTTGTTCACCGTCCGCACCAATAGCATACATTAATGGTCTGCCAATCATAACATAATCAGCTCCTAGTGCTAAAGCTCTTACAATATCACCGCCTGTTCTTATACCACTATCAAAGATAAGAGGATATTGCTCCCCCACTTCCTTTCTAATGTTTTCTAAAGACTTAATTGCAATTGGTGCGCTATCAAGTTGTCTTCCTCCATGATTAGATACATATACTGCATCTACTCCGTGAGATTTAATTTTCAATGCATCCTCAGCAGACATAACACCTTTCACAATTAATTTATGCTTCCAAATATTTCTTATCCTCTTCAAAGTGTCCCAGTCAGTTGCACCTCTACTTTCCCCCCTTATAAAACGCTTGCCTGTATCTGATGTTTGATAATTCATAGGCTTTGGAGCTCCATTAATAAGAGTTGATAATGACCAGTGTGGATGAAGAGCAAAATCAAAAAATTGCTTCAAACCCATTTTAAAAGGAACATTCCAACCATTTTTTTCATCACGTACACGCCTTGATAAAATAGGAACATCAACAGTCAGAATAATAACTTTATATCCTACGTTTTTTGCCCGATCGAGCATATCAATAACAAACTCTTCGTCCTGACCAATATAGATTTGAAGCCATGAACGTCCCTCTGTTTTTTTATAAACCTCTTCCAACGTTGACGAAGCTGCCATCGAAAGACATAAGGGTATATTATTTCTTATACTCTGATGAGAGAGCATAAAATCTGCACCCGGCCATGTTAAATTACACATTCCCATCGGGGCAAATCCAAAAGGATAATTGAAATCAAATCCTAAAAAATTTTTTTTAAAGCTTCTTTTTTCTACATTTATCAAAACTCTTGGTAGAAGTCTCAATTGATCTAATGCTAAAGAATTGGTTTCAGAAAGCTTTTCATCTCCAGAAGCACCATCAACAAAATCAAAAACTAATTTAGGCAACTTTTTTCTTGCAAGATTTCTAGCATCCTTGACACTATGAACTTTTCGACTTGGTATGATATTCTTAATAAACTTTCCTTTCATAAATTATGATTTCATTGATTGTTTATTTTATAATCCCTTCCTTGTCTTAGAAGTTTAGAATAGGACTGACTGTCAATATTAGCACCACACATAACAAGGCCTACGTTTTTCCCTTGAACCATTTCTTTGAGAGGACCTAATATTGCAGCTAAACATGCTGCTGCTGCTGGTTCAATAGCAAGTTTTGCTTCTTCCTGAAGGATAACCATACTTGCACAAATTTCATCATCTGAAACAAGAACTATTTTATCAACAAATTTTTTACATACATTAAAGCTGAATGGAAGTGTCATAGGAGGGGCAAGACTATCAACTAAAGTATCAGTGTTTGCATTTTGAATTGGTTTGCCTTTTTTAAAGCTTGTATACATTGAATTAGCACCTAATGGTTCAACCCCGACAACCTGGCAATTTGAATTTATAAGTTTTATAGATGACGCCACACCACTTATTAAACCTCCTCCACCTACTGAAACTATAACTAAATCTAATTTAGGAACTTCCTCAATAAACTCTAATCCCACACCAGCAGTTCCCAGGGTCGTATTAATTCCCTCAAAAGGGTGAATAAATGTTCTATTTTCCTCTTTTACAAGTTTTTCAGCCTCTTCAAAAAGTTCTTTCACATCGTGAACAATTTTTATTTCTGCCATTTCATCTTTAACCCTTGCTATTCGATAAGGATTAGCTGTGGAACGCATAACAACTTTTGCAGATGTGCCCATTTTCCTTGCAGCCCATGCAGTGGCAATGGCATGGTTCCCAGCACTTGCCGCAGTGAATCCTTTTTTTTGATTTTCAAGAGAAATAGAAGAAGAAACAGAAATAGCTCCTCTAGCTTTAAATGTTCCCGTATGTTGAAAACACTCTAATTTTAAAAAAATATTCTTAGCTGATAACTCTTTATTAAGATAAGGCGAATGAAGATTAATCATTGGTGTTTTAATTATTACATCTCTCAATTGACTCGTTCTAGATTGAATAGATTTCAAATTCAAATTTGCCATTTCTTTATCAATTACACTTTGCAACATATACTTAATTCCAGAGCTAAATTAATTCGACTTTAAAAAAATATTCATAATATTTATGGGAGAACCATCATATGCGCTACTTTTTTCTTTATTGATTTTAAAGATTTCAAATTTTTGATTTTGAAGTAATTTTGTTATTTCATCTTCATTATAATAACAATAAAACCTATCTAAACTATCCCTAAAAACTTTTTCACCTTCATGGATGCCTAGATAAAAAATTCCATTTTTCTTTAAAGACTTTTTAACTAAGTTAAGTATATTAGATATTAGATTTTTTTCTGCATGCTGAAGAGAAAAACTAGCCCAAACCCCATTAAATTCATTAATTGAATTCAATTCAAGGAAATCACCACATATCAGTTTTACATTATCATTCTTTATTACATGCTTTAACATTTCCTTTGAACCATCCAAAGCTGTAACTTTAAATCCATTAGTAACAAAATATTCAGTAGCCCAACCAGTTCCACATCCATAATCAAGTATTTTTGAATTTGGTGGAAGAAATTCTATAAACTCTTTCAAAATTTTTTTTCTATCTATTGATGCAGACCAAGTTGCATAATCAGATGCCTTCTTATTATAAAAAGCAATTGTTTGTTTATCTAAAGCCATAAATTTATTTTTGAAAAATTAAAACTATTAAATTTTACCACTAATAAAATTTTGAGCAACTTTAGTTTTTGGTTTAGGGAAAAACATCTTAACCTTGTTTTGTTCAATTATTGATCCTTTTTCCATAAATAAAATTTCATCAGCAATTCTTTTAGCCTGAAGAATATCATGAGTTACAAAAATAATTTTCACTCCTTTTTCTTTAGCAGCAAAAAGAATGCTTTCAATTATGGATGTAGATATTGGATCAATATTAGAAGTAGGTTCATCTAGGAAAATTAATTGAGGATTTATAATCAATGCCCTTATTAATGCTAAAATTTGCTGTTCCCCAACTGATAACAATCGGGCTGGTAAGTTTTTTTTATTATACAAACCAACCATTTTTAACATTTCGTCTTGATTGGAACTGTCTGAACAATTGTACAATTTTTGAACAAAATTTAGATTTTCAGATACTGATCGTCTTAAAAGAATAGATTTTTGAAAAACAAAAGCTTGTTTTTTTCTTATTGAATCATTAATAGCATTGCCCGACCAAAAAATTTGACCTGAAGTAGGAACTAACAAACCATTTAATAATCTTAATAATAAGCTCTTACCGGCTCCATTGGGACCTAGTAAAACAGTTAAAGAACTATCGTTTAATTGAAAATTTAAATTGTTAATTAGCTTTTGATTTTCAATAATTAAATTAAGATTTTTAACTTTGAGAGGAAACATCTCAACGTAGTTTTTAATATTATTGTTAATATCAAAATATTTTTTATAAGATTCAATTTTTTTAAGCAAAAGCATATCTCTTGGCTGTAAGGTTTAATGCAATAACTAAGGCATTAACAATCAATGCGGTTAATAAAAGTATCGATCCTAAAGCTAAAGCGTGAGGAAGATTACCCATGGATGTTTCCAAGGCAATAGAAGTAGTCATAACCCTAGTATAGTGATTAATGTTACCACCAACAATTATAACTGCTCCTACCTCAGAGATACCTCTACCAAAACCAGCTAAAATAACAGTTAAAAGTGAATATCGAGCATCCCAGATTAATGCTTTAATAACTTCGAACTTCGTCATACAAAAAGAAGAAAATAATTCTAAATATTCTTTATTTAGATCTTCAAGAATCTGCCTTGATAAAGCTAT
>MDTG01335000.1_pt1 | contig 14891 bp, 13 predicted proteins | sample 811421 | NCBI WGS metagenome assembly MDTG01 (sample SAMN05326645, study PRJNA326480) | marine metagenome | isolation source: seawater | place: Pacific Ocean: South East | collected 2011
CCGGCGGGCGAGCCGTGGCCGCAGGCGTCAGTTCCCGTCGACCTTGCGATAGGGCTGGGCCTGAAACCCCGTCAGATACGCCAGCGCCCCCAGACCCGAGGCGATCTGTTTCGCCGCCTTGAACGCCTGCCGCTTGCCGCGCGCGGGCGTCACCATCATCACGATCGCGAGCGGTGTCTCGAACAGGAGCCCGCCGAAAAGGCGCCCCAGCCCCTTCACGAGGCTGCGTCGCATGGCAGCGGCGCGCCCCGAACGCTTCTCGTGCAGGCGCGAGATGTTGCCCGCCACGCGAAAGGTCCGGTTGAGCTGCCAGCCGAGCCGGATCCGGTTTTCCGGCACGAGTTCCTCGACCACCGCCTCCCCGATCCAGATGATCCGTCCGCCCGCATCATGGACACGGGTGAAGAAATCGGTGTCGCTGCCGCCGGTGAACCGCATGGAGCCGTCGAAATGCAGCCCCAGCCCGCCCTTGTCCGGGTCCCGGAACACGCGGGTCTCCACAAGCGTGTTATGGCCTTCCGCCTTCGTCAGGACAGTACCGGTCGCGCGCTTGTTGACCTGCTTCGGCAACATCCACGCGGGCGTCTGCGGCGGGAACGTGTAGAGCACGCGCCCGTAGTGCACCTCGGCCGGATGACTGCGCGTCGCCTCCGTCATGGTCTTCAGCCAGCCCGCGTGGGCAACCTCGTCGTCATCGACGTAAAGCACCCGGTCGTAGCCGGCTGCTTCGGCGAAAACCCCGCAACGGTCGCGCGCGAAGGGAATGCCGAGCTCGGGTTCGAGAACGTAGTGGATCGTCCAGCCGCTCTCCCGCGACACCTCTTCGCAGACCCCGCGCGACGTTTCGCGGTCGTGGTTCTCCACCACGACGACATCGGCACTCACCCACTCCGGAACCTCCTGGGAGACGACCGAGTTCAGACACTCGCGCAGCAGGCGCGGGCGTTCACGGGTACAGATCGCCACGCAGAGCTTCATGCGGCTTGTCCTTGTTGCATCTTCGGTTTCGTGCGGCCCGAAAGGGCATGCGCGTGGTGTTGCGCGGAACGTCGCCCCGTTTGCGGATCCACACCCTAGATCAGGATCCAGCCGCGCGGAAACAGCTCGTCCACATAGACCTTTCGCAACTCGTCCCGCGCGAACCACTGGCGCGGCGCGATCACCTGGCGCTCGGGATTGCGGCCGAGCCACGCTCCCCACCAGCTGAAGCTCGAGTTGGCCGTGACATGGTGCGCACAGCGGCTCATCAGGAAAAGGTCCTGCTCCCGCGACTGGTCGCGCACCAGCACACGGTTGGGCCAGTGGGCGGTGAGATCGTCCGCCGCCTGCATGTCGTCGGAAAACACGACGAACGTCGCGCCCGGCACCAGCCGCTCCGCCAGCGCCATCGCCCGGTCATAGTGGTCACGCCCCAGAAGCCCGTGCACGCTGGTTGCATTCGGGTTGGTCATGTAGTCGCCGCGACGCACATGCACCGAAACACTCGCCGGATCGTTCGCGGCCGCCAGAAGTGCGGGCTCGATGGTCGGCGCGACGCGCGACAGGTCGAACAGCGCGCGTATCTCGCCCTCGCAATCGGAGAAGAAACGCTCTGACTGGAAATATCCGGCCAAATAGGTGCCGGGACCGATCTCGAAATAACCGTCGGCATGACAAAAGCTGTCCGGCATGAACACCGGACCCGGCCAGAGCCGGTGCCTCTTCTTCGGCTTCACCGAACCGGAGCGAAGCCGACCAAGGAGGCCGCCCCCCTCGGGCCTCCAGATCTCGGGCTCGATCCCGAAAAGGTCGAGACCCATGGCCGCATGATCGAGCGGCATCTCCAGCGGGTCGATCAGCAGTCGCGTTCCAAGACGCCGCGCGGCGGCATGACCGGCCGCATACTGGAACATCTGGTTTCCGAGGCCGCCCCAAACGCGCAGGCAGAGGGGAGCCGGTGCCTCGCCGTCCTTTCCCCGCGTCGCATCGCTCGTCATGTCCTGGTCCAAGCCGCAAGTCCCTGCATGATACCCGTGCCGCATGCCGCGCGCGTGAGCACGCCCGGCCGGCGGCCAACGTCTTAGTCGTCCGCGCGCGACGCGACAAGCACCCATGCCGACCCTGCGTCCGCCAGCCGGGCCGGATTGACCAGGATCAAGGCCGGGGCGGGGGAATCATGCATTCAATCTTGCGAATATCTTGAACGGTGCGCACCCGGTCGCGTGACTGCGGCGGGAGGAGGCGGAAATGGACCTGACCGGCCTCATGGAGACCATCGGGGAGGCGGAAACCTCCGCGCTTGGCGGGCTTCTCATCGGCATCGCCTTCGGAGCCTTCGCCCAGAAGAGCCGCTTCTGCCTGCGCGCCGCCGCCGTCGAGTTCGCCCGTGGCGAGATCGGAAGCCGGGTGGCGATCTGGCTCATCACCTTTTCCTGTGCCGTGTTCCTGACCCAGCTGCTGATCTTCCAGGGCACCCTTGACGTGTCCGAGGCCCGCCAGTTCGCCGCCCGGGGCTCACTCTCGGGCGCGATCCTGGGGGGTGCCATGTTCGGCTGCGGCATGGTGCTCGCGCGCGGCTGCGCCAGCCGTCTGCTCGTGCTGTCGGCGACCGGCAACCTGCGCGCGCTGCTCTCCGGGCTGATCTTTGCCGTCACGGCGGAGGCCTCCATCCACGGCATCCTGTCACCGCTGCGCGACCGGATCGCCGGCATGTGGACCGTCGGCGGTCGCGAAGCGCTCGACCTCCTGGCCATGTTCCGTCTGCCGGAAGGCTCCGGGCTTGTGATCGGCGCGCTCTTCATTGTCGGCACGATCGGCTTTGCCCTGCGCGCCCGCCTGTCGCCGCGCGGCTGGCTGGGCGCGGCCGGCGTCGGTGCCACGGTCGCCGCCGGCTGGTGGTTCACCTACGAACTCGCCACACAGGCCTTCACACCCATGAGCGTGAAGAGCATGACCTTCACCGGGCCGTCCGCGGACACGCTGATGGTCGTCCTGACGCCCCCCGGATCCAACATCGATTTCGACGTCGGTCTGGTGCCCGGCGTCTTCGTCGGATCGGCGCTGATGGCGCTCTTCTTCCGCGAATGGAAACTGGAGGGCTTCCGCGACGGCCATTCCATGCGCCGCTACATCGTCGGCGCGGTGCTGATGGGCTTCGGGGGAATGCTGGCCGGCGGCTGTGCCGTGGGAGCCGGCGTCACCGGCGGCTCGATCTTCGCGCTGACCGCATGGGCAACCCTGTTTGCCATGTGGGCGGCCGCCGGCCTGACGGATCTCCTGGTCGACCGGATCGCCGACCAGAGGACAGCCGCCGATCCGCTCGCCCCCTGAGGACTGCCCGGCGGGGGATCCCGGCCTTACCAGTCGTGTTCGCTGCCGTTCCATTGCAGGAAGCGGCCCGTATCGGCGGCTTTCAGCCCGGTGACGACGGAGAAGATCCCGCCGGCGCTTTCCTCCACCGCGATATCGGCTCCCGAGCCGCCCATGTCCGTGCGCACCCAGCCAGGGTGCATGACGACAACACAGATGTCATCATCGGAAAGATCGAGCGCCAGGCCCTGCATCGCCTTGTTCAAGGCCGCCTTGGTCGAGCGATAGGCATAGGCGCCGCCGCGCGGACGCGCCATGGACCCCATCTGGCTCGAGATCGTCACGATGCGCGGATCGGTACCCTTGCGCAGATTGCCGAGGAGACCCAGCGCCAGCCGCATCGGGCCCATCGTGTTGACGCGAAACTCGTGGTCCCAGGCTTCGAAGTCGAGATCGTCGAGACTCTGGTGTTTGCCGAGAACACCCGCATTGTTGAGCAGCAGGTCCACCGGCCGCTCGCCGATGGCTGCGACGAACGAGGAAACGGAGGCCGGGTCCGCGACATCAAGCGCGTGAACGGCAAGCGCGTCGGGATTTTCCGAAGCAAGCGCGGCCAGTTCCGGCGCGCTGTCGGGATTGCGGCAGCCGGCGACGACCCGCCAGTTGCCAGACGTCACGAACAGGCGGGCAAGGGCGAGGCCGATGCCGCGATTGGCACCGGTGAGAACAACAGTCTGGCGCATGTCGGAGGACTCCGGTCGGGAGAGGAGGGGTGGGCGAACCCTGGCCCGCCGGCCGCGCATCGGTCAAGGGCGGTATCGCTGTCGCTCTTCCCGCATGAAGGCGTCGGCGCGGCACCGGTCGCGTCAATACCCCTTCTGGCGCCGGCGCAGGCTTACCTGCCGGTTGGACACCTCGATCGCCTGATCCAGCGTGACGACGCCACGCGCCTCGAGCAGACCGAAGAGCTTGAGCAGGACCTCGGCGGTCGCCAGCGCATCGCCCAGCGCCGTATGGCGCGCCTCCTGCGGGATGACGATGCCGAACCGCTCCGCAAGCGCGTCGAGCGTCAGGCTCTCGCCCGCGCCGAACAGGTGGCCCGCAAGCAGCACCGTGTCGAGCACCGGCTGGTCGAAGGCAACGCCCGACGCCTTGCGGTTCCGGGTCAGGAAGGTCATGTCGAACGCGGCATTGTGAGCAACGAGCACGCTGTCGCCCACGAACCGGTGAAAGAGGGGAAGAACCTCGCCGGCGGCCTGCGCGCCGGCCACCATCTCCTGTGTGATGCCGTGAACGCGGGTCGAGGCGGCCGGTATCGGGCGGCCCGGATCGATCAGCGTGTCGAAGGCCTCCGAACGCAGCACCCGTCCGTTTACGATGCGCACCCCGGCGATGGACACCAGTTCATCGCCGCGCGAAGGCTCGAGCCCGGTGGTTTCCGTATCGAACACGACGAAGGAAAGGGTCCGCAGCGGCGCCTCGCCCATGGAGGCGGGCGCGGGACGCGCGAAAAGGTCGAAATCGTAGAACTCCGGCCGTTCCGCCAGGGGCGAAAGCGGCGCCTGTCGCGGGGCCGGCTCCTCGCGTCCCGGTGCCAGCGCAAGCGGGAGGCGCACCCGCGCCGTGCCCGCCTCGTCCCGGTCCGGCCACATCTCGGTCTTGTGCCGGCTCAGCACGTCGTGACCGGTCATGGCTCCGAGACTGTCGTCCAGGGCCTCGTCGAGCCAGGCTTCCAGCAGCGCCACGGACATCGGCGCGCCTTCGTGCAGGATGTCGAGTGAGGCCCCGGACGCCCGGCGGTTCATCACGAGGCGGAAATGCCGCGTGCCGGTCTCCACCGCGATGCGGTTGACGATGCGGTCCGCGAGTTCCACCACCGACGCGCTGTCGCAGGACAGCCAGAGCGTGTCGCCGCCGCTCTCGAAGGTAAGAGTGCGCCCCTCGGACCGCCGCGCCGCGATACAGTCGAGCAGGGTGGTCGAAAACACCTCCGTCATCGGCCATGCACCGGACAGGAGGTCGCCCGCGACCTGGTCCAGCCGGTCGAGACGCTCGCCAAGGACCCGGGTTTCCTCCGCCACGGTCTCGCGCAGGCCGGCAAGGTCACCGCTTTCGGCCTCGCCTGTCGCCGCCGAACGGCGCAACAGCACCTCGGCCGCCATGGAAAGCGCGGCGACGCGCTGGCGCATGTCGCGTGTCACGTCCTGAAGCAGGCGGTCGCGCCAGATTCCGGCCGCGAGTTCGTCCGTCACCCGGTCGAAGGTGACCACATAGCCAATCGGCCGTACCCCCTCGGGATCGAGCACCAGCGACATGCGGCCCCGCACGCTCTCGTGCCCGCTGACCGTGGCCGAGATGAAGGGCGCGGCCAACCCGTCCCGGTGGGTCTCGTGGCGGCGGCTGGCGAACCGGCGGGTGAGTCGCTCGAGCGCATGACGCAGCGGTTGGGCAACGAACAGGTCGGTCAGCGGCCGACCAAGACCACAGGAGGCCCCGTTCGCGCTTTCAAGCAGGCTCCGGGCAAAACGGTTGTAGAGCAGGATGCGGTGGTCGAGGGTCGAGATCACCACGCCCTGTTCGAGATCGCGCAGCACCGCCTCAAGCCGCCCCTTCTGGCGTTCGGCCTCCAGCGTTGCAGCATTCACCCGCGCCTCCACGTCGCGGCGCGCCGCCGCAAGCTCCTGCGAGGCCTCCCGCAGGGCCGGGGCGATAAGGCCGAGATAGCGGGCGCGGGCATCTTCCGCCGGAACCTCCGCGCCGGCGTGAACGGCCGCGCTCAGCTCCGCCCCCAACCGCTCCAGCGGACGGGCGACATGATCGTCGAACTTCAGCCAGACCCAGGTGACCAGGCCGGCGAGCACGAAGCACGACACCAGGCCGGCAAGCGCCAGACGGTCCGCCAGGTCCTCGGCCCCGCCCCGCGCGACATAAAGCCCGGCGCCCAGGAGAACCGCCAGGATCCCCGCGACGATCAGTGCGAAAAACAGAAAGATGCGAAACCTGAGGCTCCAGCGCTCCACCCCTCCTTGCCGGCCCGAAGGGCGCGGCATGTCCCCGCCGGAAGAGGAGGGGGCGTCCCGGGACACGGTCCGCGTCACGCGTCGAGCCTGGCCACGGCATCCCGACCGGTCATGGTGTCCCTGCCGGTCAGGCGCGCCAGCGTCCGGGTCAGGTCCCCGGCCAGGAAAGGCTTGCCGAGAAAGGCGTCGGCCCCGAGCGCCAGCGCCTTCTCGATATCGACGGGCCTCGACATGGCGCTCATGAACACCAGCGGCAGGCGCGCGGTCTCGGAGCGCCCGCGCACGTCCTGGCACAGCGCGTAGCCGTTTCCGTCGGGCAATGCCGCATCGACAAGCATCACATCAGGGCGCGCCTCGGCCAGCCGCCGATGCGCCTCCTCGAGTGAAGCGGCGAGATGCACGGCATAGCCGTCCGCCTCGATCACTTCCTTGAGAAAGCCGGCCAGCGCGGCCTCGTCGTCCACGATGAGCACATTCGCGGTCATGATGAAGTCCTCCCGGGGCCATATAATGGTCCCGGTAGCCGCCGGTTTCCAGAACACCCTTCGTCTATACGTGAAGCTGCTCAGGGAGCGGCGTCCGCCGGACAGCCCCACGGGGCATGACAGACCGCGTCCTCTCCGCTACAAGGGCGGCCATCCACCCACAGTCATCGCATGAGGCGAAACGGCACATGACCGGCGAGAGCATTGCCCCCTTTCTCGGCACCTGGGTCCTCGATCTCGACGAGAGCGAGTTCGACCAGAGCGACCTGCCCAAGGCCGCGACCTGCCGCATCGAGGAGGAGTTCGGCCTCGTCACCATCCGCCATCAGGTGGTGACCTCCGAGGGCGAGACCGTGGAGGGCGAGATCACCGGCGTTCCCGGCGGTCCCGGAGAGCGCCTCTCGGAAAGCGGCCTGGCCGACCGGCTGACGCTGACGTTCGAGAACGAGCGGACCCTGACCTCCCAGGCCACACGCAACGGCCGGGTGCTCATGACCGCCAGGCGGATGCTCTCGGAGGACGGCGCGACGCTGGAGATCGAGCAGACCGTCGTGGTTCCCGGCGAGGGCGAGATCGTCAACACCGGCTTCTACCGCCGCGCTCAGTAAGGGCCGTGCGCGCTCAAAGCAGCCCCGGCCACCGCATCACGACAAAGAGCATCGTGAGAAGCGCCAGCGACACGATGCCGGCGGTGCGGAACCGGGAAATGGTTCCGCGTGAGTCCACCTCCGCCAGAAACCTCCAGGCGGGCACGAAGCGCAGAAGCACCGCATTGAGCAGGAACAGGGCGAGAATGACCATCTTGGCCTGGAACGCCTGGTCGGAGGAATGGGCGAAGGGACGCTGGGAAAAGAGCGCCAGACCGCTCGTCACGCAGATCGCCAGCATCCACCAGGACATGCCGCCGAGCACCCGGCGCAGGTCTTCCAGCGGCACGCGCTGCCACAGACCGATCAGCCTGAGATCGAGCATCACCTGTGCGCCGGCGAAGAGCACCGCCGACAGGAGATGCGTCACCCTCACCGCCTCGCGCAGGTCGGCGGATCCCGCGAGCCAGGCGGCCACGGACGAGTCGGCGAAATAGTCGAGGAGAGGCGCGAGCTCCTGCATGAACAGAACTTCCGGCGGCGGGCGGGCCGGCGGACTTGTCCCGCACACCCGCAAGGTTGGCATTCCCGCGAACTTAACCGGATTCCCCCGGTGCGAAACCCCGCAACACCGTTTCGCGCCAGAGGGGAAGCCGCCCCGCGAATCGCGCGGGGCTGGCATTGATCCTCGCGCTCGGGCAGGATGGCGCGCCGGCACGCCGGCCCGTCCTGAAACAGCAGTTCCCGCACACCCCATGACCGACCGACACGAGCTCCAGATCCTCCCCCGCGTACGCGCCGGCGACGAAGCGGCGGCGACCCGCATCTATTGCGAGGCACTGGCCCAGAAGCTCGCCCCGTTCTTCGGCACGGCCGCCGGGGCGGCCGAGTTTCTCACCCCCCATCTGAGGGCCGACCGTGCCGTGACCGCCATTCTCGACGGGCGGATCGCGGGGGTAAGCGGCTATCACCTCGATGGTGCCGGCCTGTTCGAGCCGCGCTTCGCCCACTTCAGGGCCCGTTTCGGGCTCGGCGGCGCCACCTGGCGGGTGTTCGGCCTGTCGCTTCTCGAAAAGGAGGAGGCCACCGACACGCTCGCCATGGACGGGATCGCGGTGGCGGGGCACGCGCGCGGACAGGGCATCGGAACCGCACTTCTCGCGAGCGTGGCGGGCATCGCGCGCGCCGCCGGCAAGAAGCTCGTGCGGCTCGACGTGATCGACACGAACCCGAGGGCCCGCGCGCTCTACGAACGTTTCGGCTTCAAGGCGAGCGGCACGCGCGATCTCGGGCCCTTCCGCCATATCTTCGGCTTTCGCACGGCGACCTCGATGACGCTCGACGTCGAGGGAGGCGGTCACGCGTGAGCCCGGACGCCGCAAGCCCCGACGACGCCGTTGATACGCCGCCGCGCCGCCTTGACCGGCCGGCGATGGCCGTGGTGCTGCTCATCGTCGCCGTTTTCGGCCTCGCGCAGGGCCTGACCTATCCGCTGCTGTCCTTCATTCTCGAGCGCCAGGGCCTTCCGGCCTGGCTGATCGGCGCGAACGCGGCGATGATGGCCTGCGGACTCCTCGTATCCGCTCCACTCATTCCCGGCCTTGCCGCAAGGCATGGCGCGGCACGCCTCGCGCTGGTCGCCGCGCTGTCGCTCGCGGTGCTCTTCGCCGCCGTCGGCCTGTTCCAGTCCGTGTGGATCTGGTTTCCGCTGCGCTTCCTGATGGGGCTTGCGATCAACACGCTCTACATCGCCAGCGAGACCTGGGTGAACCAGCTCAGCCCCGACCGCATCCGCGGCCGGATGCTCGGGCTCTACGCGACCGCGCTCGCCGCCGGCTTCGCGGCCGGTCCCGCCATTCTCGGCATCACCGGAACCCAGTCGCTGGCTCCCTTCGCGCTCTGCGTGGCAATCACGCTGGTGTGCGCAACGCTCATCGCGACGATCCGCAACCGCCTGCCGCGCTTCTCGGCGCATGACGGCGGATCGCTGGCCCGCGTTGTTCCGCAGATCGTCTTCCTGATGGCGGTCACGGCGACGGCCGCCGCCTTCGATCAGGCGATCCTGACGATCCTCCCGGTCTATGGTCTCGCCCACGGACTGGACGAACGCGCCATCACAACCGCGCTCGCCATCATGGTCGTCGGCAACATCCTTTTCCAGGTCCCCATCGGCGCCGCCGCCGACCGGCACGGCCCCAGGCGAATGATGGTGCTTTTGTGCCTGCTGACGATCCTGGGCGCCGGCCTGCTTCCGGTGCTCATCACCAGCACGCTTGCCCTTTGGGCGATGCTCTTCGTCTGGGGATCCGCCGCCTACGGCATCTACACCATCGCGCTGATGGAGCTCGGCCGGCGGTACTCGGGCGCCATGCTGATTTCCGGCAATGCGGCCTTCGCGCTGATGTGGGGCGCGGGCGGCTTTTCCGGCCCCGCGCTCGCGGGACTTGCCATCGATGCCGTGGGCACCATCGGCCTGCCCATCCTGCTGGCGCTCACCTATGGCGCGCTGCTGGTGGCGACACTCCTGCGCCGGGAACGGTCCCGCCCCGTGGCGGGCGAGGCCGGCGGCACGCCTCAGTAGCCGGTCGCAAGCGATCCCTGCCGGCGGGGATCCGCCGCACCGGCCAGTCCGCCCGGCACCACCATCACCGACTGGGTCGAACCCATGGTCGCCTTCTCGGCGATCGTGTGGCCCATGCCCTCCAGAAGCTTCAGCGTGTCCGGCGAGAAGCCCTCCTCGATGCGGATCTCGTCGGGCAGCCACTGGTGATGCATGCGCGGCGCCGCGCTCGCCTCGGCAATGTTCATGCCGTGGTCGACCACGTTGAGAATGACCTGCAGCGTCGTGGTGATGATCCGGCTGCCCCCGGGAGAGCCGGTGGCGATCACCGGCCGGCCGTCCCGGAAAACCAGCGTCGGGCTCATGGAGGACAGCGGCCGCTTGCGCGGGGCGACCGCATTGGCGTCTCCGCCGATCAGCCCGTAGGCATTGGGAACACCGGGCTTTGCCGAAAAGTCGTCGAGCTCGTTGTTGAGCAGGATGCCGGTTCCGGGCGCGACCATGCCGACGCCATAGGAGAAGTTCAGCGTGTAGGTGTTGGAGACCGCGTTGCCGTCCTTGTCGATCACCGAGAAGTGGGTCGTCTCGTTGCTCTCGTAGGGGGCGGGGTCCCCGGGGCGGATCTCGCCCGCCGCCGCCGCGCGTTCCGGATCGAAGTCCGCCATCCGCCGCGCCGCATAGTCTTTCGAGGTGAGCCCGCGCGCAGGCACATCCACGAAATCCGGATCGCCGAGATATTCCGAGCGGTCCGCATAGGCGCGCTTCATCGCCTCCGCCATCAGGTGCATGGTCTTCGCCGAACCGAACCCGGACGCGGCGACATCATGCGGTTCGAGCATGTTGAGGATCTCGACGATATGCACGCCGCCCGAAGAGGGCGGCGGCATGGAGGCGATCTCGTATCCCCGGTAGTTTCCGGTCACAGGCGCGCGCCATTTCGCCTCATAGGACGCAAGATCCTCTACCGACATCGACCCGCCGGCCGCCGCGACACGCGCCGCCACCGCCTCGGCCACGGGCCCCGCGTAGAAGCCGGAAACGCCCTCCCGCGCGATCCGTTCCAGCGAGGCGGCAAGCTGCGGCTGCCTAAGGATCTCGCCGGTGCGATAGAAGCCGCCATCCTCCTTGTAGAAGATCGCCGCCGCGTCGGCGTCCTTCGACAGGCGCCCATGCACCCGCTTCAACGACCCCGCGAGATCGTCCGAGACGGGGAAGCCCTCCCTGGCAAGCGCGATCGCCGGCGCGATCAACTCACCCAGCGTGAAACGGCCGCTGCCGAAGCGCTCATGCGCCGCGGCGAGCCCCGCGACCGTTCCCGGCACGCCGATCGCGAGCCCGGTGTACCGCGACTTGTTGCTGTCGGCATTGCCTTCCTCATCCAGGAACATGTCCCGCGAGGCGCCGGCCGGTGCGAGTTCGCGATAGTCGAGCGCATGGGTTTCACCGGCCGCGCCATCCGCTCCGGCCATGTGGATCATCATGAAACCGCCACCGCCCAGGTTTCCGGCGCGCGGCAGCGTGACGGCAAGCGCGAAGCCGGTCGCAACGGCCGCGTCCACCGCGTTGCCTCCGGCCGCCAGAATGTCGCGTCCGACCGTGCTGGCGAGCGCCTCCTGCGAGGACACCATGCCGTTTCGCGCAAGCACGGGGTGAAACCGGTCGCTGCCGGACAGGATGGGAGCCGGCGGCGGGCCGCCGGCCTCCTGCGCCAGGGCTCCGGCACCTGGAAGGCTCGCGGCAAGCGCGAGGGCGACACCCACGACGAGTGATGCAAGTCGCGGCCCGGACGGGCGCGCCCGTCGATGAAGATGCGTCATCGGGAAATCCTCCTTGTCGCGCAATGCGCTGCTTGGAGGCGAGTTTGAACCCGGCGGCCGTTCCGGGCCAGCCGCAAAAACTGCCGATACCGCAAATGAAAACGCGGCCGGATCGCTCCGGCCGCGTCAAAAGTCCGTCCGATGAAGGCGCCGTGACCTCAGGCGGCGGCCTTCTTCGGGGAGATCAGGCCACGGTTCACCAGAACCTCGGCGATCTGAACGGTGTTGAGCGCCGCACCCTTGCGCAGGTTGTCGGAGACGACCCACAGGTTCAGGCCGTTCTCGACGGTCGCATCCTCGCGGATGCGGCTGACATAGGTCGCGTCCTCGCCGGTCGCCTCGTAGGGCGTGACGTAGCCACCGTCTTCCTGCTTGTCGACGACGAGAATACCCGGCGCCTCGCGCAGGATGTCGCGGGCCTCGTCCGGCGTGATCGGACGCTCGAACTCGAGATTGACCGACTCCGCGTGACCGATGAAGACCGGCACGCGCACGGCGGTGCAGGTGAGCTTGATCTTGGGATCGAGCATCTTCTTGGTCTCGGCCAACACCTTCCACTCTTCCTTGGTGTAGCCGTCCTCCATGAAGACGTCGATGTGCGGAATGACGTTGAAGGCGATGCGCTTGGTGAACTTCTCCGGCGTGATCGGATCGTTCACGAAGACCGAGCGGGTCTGGTTGAACAGCTCGTCCATGGCGTCCTTGCCGCCACCGGAGACGGACTGGTAGGTCGAGACCACGCAACGCTTGATGCCGGCCGCGTCATGCAGCGGCTTCAGCGCCACCACGAGCTGCGCGGTGGAGCAGTTCGGGTTGGCGATGATGTTCTTCTTGGTGAAACCGGTGATCGCGTCGGCGTTCACCTCCGGAACGATCAGCGGCACGTCCGCGTCGTAGCGCCAGGCCGAGGAGTTGTCGATCACGACGCAGCCCTTGGCCGCGATCTTCGGCGCCCACTCCTTGGCGACCGAGCCGCCGGCGGACATCAGGCAGATGTCCACGTCGGAAAAGTCGTAGTTCTCGAGCGCCTGGCAGACGAGCGTCTTGTCGCCATAGGAGACCTCGACACCCTGGGAGCGGCGCGAGGCGACCGGAACGACTTCGCTCGCCGGAAAACCGCGCTCCTCGAGAATGTCGAGCATCTCCCGGCCGACATTGCCGGTGGCACCTACGACTGCAATCTTGTAAGCCATTGACTTGTTTCCCTTCCTGGCGCTCCCCGCTCACCCGCCCGCGACGGCGTCATGCCAGCGGTCCGGGATCCTTCCGGTCCCCCGTCGATCCGGGGGAGCTCGGAACGGGAGGGCCTTCAGAACGTCGTTTTGCGGGTCGTCGTCGTCGTCAGGCCGGCTTTTGCCGAGACAGTCGCGGCAGATGCGCGGGAGTTGCCACCATGCGCGCGCACGGCATCCATGACTGCGAAGGCAGCGCGGGAAACCGGGGCAGCAGAGGCACGACGAGCGGACATGGGATCCTTGATGATCAGGAAATCCGAGCGAATTGTCCGGCCGTTTGCTGCCCGCGGGAGCAGGTCGCGTCAACCGGAACGCCGTTTACATGGCCCCATCGCGGGTGATTGTCAACAGGAAGGCCGGGGCGCGCCCAAGGCCCTGACGCCGGGCCGGAGAGCCGCGTCTCAAGGCAGGTCGAGGCGGAACCGCAGCAGCAGGGTGCGTTGAAGGATCGAGCGATTGTCGTCGGAAACCACCGTCAGAACGGTATGCCCCTGCGCATCGCGATGAACGGCGAGGCCTTCCATGTTGTCGATCTGATCGGTGAAGCCACCCTCGAGCAGGACGGTGCCAACCGCGCGCGCGCCGGGAAAGATCTCGGCGGCGGGAATGAGGCGAAGCCGCATGCCGATGCCGTGGCGCAGCGTGAAGCGACGCTCCAGCAGCAGCGCGTCTCCATTCGGCAGCATGGCCAGGTCGGTCGCGTCATAGGAGGCATCGCGTGCCACGGTGAAGGTGCCCGGGCGCGGCCCGCCGATCAGGAAGCCCGGCATGTCCGCCGCGTTGTCACGCCCCCGCTCGGCGATGACGAGCAACGTTCCGGCAAGCGGTCCCTCGCTCACCGAGGCGATCGCCTCCATCCCCTTGTTCGACCGCAGATGGCTGATGCCCTCGGGCAGCGCGACCCGGCGCCCGCGCGCCTCCGGCTCGAATGGCCAGGGGAAGGCGTAGATCTCGTGCACCCGCTCGACGGAAACGAGAAGTTCACCCGCCCGCCGGTCCAGCGTGACCGCTTCGGTGTCGCCCCGGTCCTGGTTGAGAAGGGGAATGCCGTTCGGCCCGATCATCGGTGCGATGCGGACATCGCGCAGGTTGGTGGGACGACCGTCCGCGTTGCTGTCGATGCGCCCCTCGACCCAGAGCGCATTGTCCGTGACGGCAAGCATCCGCGATCCGTCATCGGACACGATCAGGCCAGACAGCCCGCCGAGATTGCGGTTTCCCGAGAGAACCTCGAGACCGCCGAGAAAGGTCAGCGGCCCGTAGCCGTCGGTGTCGCGCCCGATCGAGAAATGCTCGATGCGCTTGATGCGCACCGTGACGTCCTGCGCGGGAATGGTGGCCGCACGCGCGCCGGCCTCGGGCCAGGAGACGGCAAGCGCGAGCCCGAGCACCACGAGAAGGACCGTGGCGGCCCGTCCCAAGAAGTGCACGACCCCCGATGCCGCGACCCGGCGGCGCTCAGCGGCCACTGCGTCCCCGCCCGCGACGGCGCACCGGCTGGGTCGTCAGGTCGTCGAACAGATCCGCGAGCTGGTCGGTCATGGCGCCGGCCAGTTCCTCCGCGTCGACGATGGTCACCGCCCGCGAGTAATAGCGCGTCACGTCGTGGCCGATGCCGATGGCGATGAGTTCGACCGGGGAACGGTTCTCGATCTCGTCGATCACATAGCGCAGGTGGCGCTCCAGATAGTTGCCCGGATTGACCGAGAGCGTGCAGTCGTCGACCGGCGCGCCGTCCGAGATCATCATCAGGATCTTGCGCTGTTCGGGACGGCCGAGCAGGCGTTTGTGCGCCCAGTCCAGCGCCTCGCCGTCGATGTTCTCCTTCAGCAGCCCCTCGCGCATCATCAGGCCGAGATTGCGTCGCGCACGCCGCCAGGGCGCATCCGCGGACTTGTA
>MDTG01336578.1_pt1 | contig 14891 bp, 14 predicted proteins | sample 811421 | NCBI WGS metagenome assembly MDTG01 (sample SAMN05326645, study PRJNA326480) | marine metagenome | isolation source: seawater | place: Pacific Ocean: South East | collected 2011
AAATTGCATTTGAAGTTGGGAATTTTCAATTGCCCATAGAAAAAGAATATTATTACTCCTTTTATCTTATTGAAGGGGGATTAAAAATACAACAAGTCCATGTTCAGAAAGATGATTTCTTTATTGTATTAGATGAAGAATCATTGAGTTATGAAGTTTTAGCCAAGGGAAGAATGCTATGCATCAAATCACCTGTAACTGTGTCCTATCCAGTTTATTAAAAAAAAAAGCCCCGTTCTGGGGCTTTTTTAATTATTTATCTAAATATTGGGATATGTTTTGTTCTACTCTACTGAGTACATTTGAAACATCTTCTCTGACAAATTTTTCTCCTGTAATATGTTCGAATAGTTCGATATATCTTTCAGAAACTGATTGACAAAATTCAGCACTCATATGAGGAATACTCTGTCCATCTTTACCTTGAAAACCATTTTCGATAAGCCACTGTCTAACAAACTCTTTAGAGAGTTGTTTTTGTGGTTTTCCTGCCGCTAGATTCTCTTCATAGCCATCAATATAAAAGTACCGAGAAGAGTCTGGAGTATGAATTTCATCAATAAGAGTTATTTCTCCATTAGAATCCTTACCAAATTCATATTTGGTATCGACAAGGATAAGCCCTTTATCGTGAGCTAATTCTGTTCCTCGCTGAAAAAGCTCTCTAGTATATTTCTCTAGCATAACATAATCTGCTTCAGAAACTAATCCTTGTGATAGAATATCTTCTCTAGAAATATCTTCATCATGCCCTACTTCTGCTTTGGTTGTAGGAGTAATTAAAGGTTGGTCAAATTTTTGATTTTCTACCATTCCGTCAGGCATTGGAACGCCACATAACATACGTTTTCCATCACGATATTCTCTCCAAGCATGACCAGTAAGGTATCCTCTAATTACCATTTCTAAAATAAATGGCTCACATCGTTTACCAATAGTTACAGATGGATCAGGTGTAGATTCTTTCCAATTCTGAACAATATCAGATGTTGCATCTAAAAACTTAGACGCTATTTGATTCAATACCTGACCTTTGTAAGGAATTCCTTCAGGAAGAACATGGTCAAATGCTGATATCCTATCAGATGCGATCATTACCAACTGCTCGCTCCCAATACTATAAACATCTCTTACTTTACCCTTGTATAGGTTCTTTTGATTTGGAAAATTAAAATCCGTTTTAATAATTACATTCTTACTCATTTTTGTCTTGATTTGATTTATACGCTTTAATAATTTTTTTCACTAATTCATGGCGAATGACATCTTTATCATCGAGTTTAATGACACTAATGCCTTTTATGTTTTTTATGACTTTTAGAGCTTCTAAAAGGCCCGAAGGCTGTTTTGCGGGCAAGTCTATTTGTGTTTCATCACCTGTTATTATAAACTTTGCCGATTTGCCCATTCTTGTTAAGAACATTTTCATTTGTTGATGTGTTGAATTTTGGGCTTCGTCCAAAATTACAAAAGCATTATCCAATGTTCTACCCCTCATAAAGGCAAGAGGTGCTATTTCAATAATTCTATATTCTATATACTCATTTAACTTTTCTGACGGAATCATATCTCTAAGAGCATCATAAAGCGGTTGCAAATATGGATCTAGTTTTTCTTTTAAGTCACCTGGCAAAAATCCAAGGTTCTCTCCTGCTTCAACAGCAGGTCTTGAAAGTACTATGCGTTTTACTTCCTTATTCTTTAATGCTCTTACTGCAATAGCAACAGCTGTATATGTTTTTCCTGTTCCGGCTGGACCAACCGCAAAAACCATATCGTTTTTTTGCGACTCTTTAACCATCTTACGTTGATTAGCAGTCCTTGCTTTAATAATTTTACCATGTGGTCCATGAACTAAAGTATCGTTATCACCAAGAAGAACGGCACTATCTTCTAGTATTATTCGTTCTATGTTACTATGGGTTAATCTTTGATACTTGATGAAATGCTCCAACATCAAGCTGAATTTTTTTTCAAACTCTTCTATAGATTCGTCATCTCCAATGAGCTTTAAGGTATTACCTCTAGCAACACATTTGACTTTAGGAAAAAAATCAAGAATAAAGGTTAAAGTCTTATTGTTAGTTCCATAAATATCAAGAGGATTGATGCCTCCTAAATCTATTATTTTTTCACCCATATACTAAGCTATACTATTAATTGACGAATCAGTAAAAATTATACTTACTTTTGAGGGAACAAAATAACAACTTTTTAAGACAATCAATTGGATTAATTGCTCAATATTATGCCAATAATTACACTAACCACAGACTTAGGAACAGTAGATCATTATGTGAGTGCAGTTAAAGCAACTATTTTAAGACAGTTGGATAACGCTAATATTGTAGACATCAGCCACGACATACCTCCATTTAACATCATTCACGCTGCCTTTGTTCTTAAAAATGTTTATCAGGAATTTCCTCAAGGAAGTATTCATATAATAGGGGTTAATGCTGAATCCAATGAGGATACAAACCATATTGCTGTTTATGCCAATGGACACTATTTTATTGGAACAGACAATGGTATTTTCTCATTACTATTAGATGTTAAACCAGACAAAATTGTAGAAATAACAGCAACAAGAGATTCTGACAATGAAAACTTTCCAATTAAAGATGTTTTTGCTAAAACTGCATGTCACATAGCTAGAGGTGGCACATTAGAAGTCATTGGGACTTCAATAAGTCAATTCTCTAAAGAAAGTGCTAAACTTGAAGCATTACATGATAAGAACAATATTCGAGGCTCAATTATACATATAGATCATTACGGAAATGCTATCACTAATATTAGCCAACGACTGTTTAAAGATGTAGCTAAAGAAAGAGCATATTCTATTAATCTAGGAAGTAAAGAACACTATTCAATAAATAGCATTAAAAGAAAATACAAAGAAGTAGCAGCGGGCGATGCGATAGCGCTTTTTATTTCTACTGGTTTATTAACAATATCTCTAAACAATGGTTCAGCTGCAGCATTAATGGGATTACATATTAACGACACGGTTAGAATAGAATTTAAATGATAAAACGCATTGTTAAAATGGAGTTTATAGACGATAAAGTGGAAAGCTTTATCACAATATACAACAGCAGTAAAAAGATGATTCTCACTTTTAAAGGCTGTCATTCCGTTGAACTATTAAGAGATGTGAATGCTCAAAATGTCTTTTTCACCTATAGCATTTGGGATTCTGAAGCTCATCTCAACCAATACAGAAAATCAGTAACATTTAAAGAAATTTGGTCTAAAACAAAACCGCTATTTTGCAATAAAGCAAAAGCTTGGAGCGTTGAAGAGATTTAATATTTTTGCAATCTTATGTATGCACTTTTTAAAAAAGAAATAAATACCTTCTTTAGCCACACTTCTGGTATAATTATAGTCATAAGCTATTTATTAACTAATGGTGCTTTTCTTTGGGTATTCTCTAGTGATTTTAACATACTAGATTCTGGGTTCACTCAAATGAATGGTTTGTTTTCACTTTCTCCGTTTTTATTCCTACTCTTTATTCCTGCTTTAACAATGCGCTTATTCTCTGATGAATACAAGGAGGGGACAATTGAAATTTTACAAACCTCCCCTATTTCGAATACCAAACTTGTATTATCTAAATATTTTTCGGGTTTAATAATTGTCTGGCTTGCTATCATTCCAACACTAGTATACTACTACAGTTTATATAATCTTTCTGAAACCATTGGCAATATTGATACCGCTGGAATAATTGGATCGTATATAGGTCTATTTTTATTGTCTAGTGTATTTGTGTCAATAGGCGTGTATGCATCTTCTACTAGCAAAAATCAAATTACATCTTTTGTAACAGCCATTTTTATTAGTGCATTCTTTTACCTTGGTTGGGATTTAATAGCAAATGAGTTGTCTAATGGTAAAATACAATTAGCAATCAGCTACATAGGTATTGATTCACACTATAATAGTCTAAGCAGAGGAGTTATTGACAGTAGAGATATAATCTACTTTTTAAGTCTTAATATTATTTTTATTCAACTTACTAGCCACTCAATTAGCAAAAGAAGATGAAAGCGTTTTTAAAAGACAAATCTTTAATAATAAATATACTACTTCTTCTGGTAGTAAATGTTTTTGCTAGCAACCTTTACTTTAGGCTAGATTTAACCGAAGAAAAGAAATATTCTTTAAACGAGGCTACAAAGGAAACACTAAACTCAATTGATGATATTGTTTTTGTAAAAGTTTATCTAAACGGCAACCTACCTGCTGGCTTCATAAGGTTAAAAAACTCTTGTAAAGAAACATTGGATGAGTTTAGATACCACAATTCATTGATAGAGTATCAATTTATTGATCCGAATGAAACTGAAAGCGTCGATGAAAGAAATAAAATCTACAAAGAGTTATCTGAAAACGGCTTAGAGCCAACTAATCTTCAAGTACAGGAAAGTAATGGCAACAGTGAGCAAATTATATTTCCTGGTGCTATTATCTACTACAAAGGAAGAAGTGAATCATTGAACCTATTGCAAAATCAAATCGGTACTAATCCTGAAAATGTTCTCAATAATTCTGTAGAGAACATAGAGTATGAACTCACCAATGCTATTCACAAACTCCTAACCAATTACAAACCTAAAATTGCTTTTCTAGAAGGTCACAATGAGTTGAACGAATTAGAAACTGCCGACATCAGCCACTCGCTAGGAAATATTGAAGGGTCGTTATCAGAATATTTTAAGGTTGAAAGAATCAACATAAGAGAATTTGAAGTAGATAGCAACAATTTGCCAAGCTTAAGTAATCAGATTAATCGCCTAAGTCAATATAAAGCATTGATCATTGCAAAACCATCATTAGCCTTCTCAGAAGTAGATAAGTTTCTGATAGATCAATATATTATGAACGGTGGAAAGACACTTTGGTTTTTAGATGGAGTGGCTATGGATATGGATAGTTTAAAAGGAAATGTACCTTTCTCGATGGCTACACCTCTTGATTTGAATTTAACAGATTTACTGTTTAAATATGGTATAAGAATAAATTATGATTTGATTATGGATTTTCAAGCCGATCAAATCCCTGTAATAGTTGGCTATCAAGGTAATGTACCACAACAGCAATTATTACCTTGGCTATACCACCCTATTATCATTCCAAAAAATAAACAGTCTATTGTCAAAAATTTAGATGGAATAAAAAGTGCTTTCGTAAGTACTTTAGACACTATCAAAGTGCCCAACATCAAGAAAACTCCACTTCTGTTTTCATCGCCCTATTCAAAAATTGTAAAAGCACCACACAGAGTTAGTTTACAAATATTAGAGCAAGAACCTGCTATTGAACAATTTAAATCTGGTGATACAGTGCTAGCATACCTTCTAGAAGGAGAATTTCAATCGGCATTCAAAAACCGTCTTGCACCTAATAACGAAAGTTTAGCCCCTAAGCTAGAAAGCCCTGATAATAGTATGATGGTGTTTGGTGATGGTGATATCATAAAAAATCATGTTTCTTCATCAGGAAACGCCTTCCCTCTAGGTTATAATCAATTTAGTAAATCTCAATTTAATGGCAATAAACAATTGATAGTTAATGCTCTGAACTATCTATTAGGTAATGAAAAACTAATTAATATTAGAGCTAAAGAGGTAAACCTAAGACTTCTAAATAAGTCCGAAACAAAAAACAATAGACTAAAATGGCAAATCATAAACACGGTGTTGCCTCTGCTATTTATAGTTCTTATCATCTTAACTTTTGGTTATTATAGAAAAAAGAAATACAAATGAAAAAAATAATTTTACTTGCTGCTCTTATAATATCTTCTCTAGTTTTATTTTTCTTGAACAAAGAAAACAATACCATAAGTGAAGAATTGAGTGATTTTGCGGTTGAAGATACTTCAAGAATTCAAAAGGTATTTTTTGCTGATAAGCATGGTAATACCGTTACACTATCCAAAAAAGAAAAAAACATTTGGTTAGTCAATAACGAATTTATAGCACGTTCCGAAGCGGTAGATTTTTTACTAAAAACCATTAAAGACATAGAAGTAAAACACCCAGTGAGTAATAGCATGCATGATAGAATTATTAAGAATCTTGCTAGTTCAGCCGTAAAAGTTGAAATATTCACAGAAAACCCGGACGAATCACACAAAACTTATTTTATTGGTGGTGAAGCGAAAGACCTCATTGGTAGTTTTATGCTTTTAGAAAATTCAAGTCGTGCTTTTGTTGTATATATACCTGGTTTTAACGGCTTTCTTAGCCCTAGATACACAATTGATGGAACCACTGTGGGCAGTGACCTTTGGAGGGATAGAAACATCTTTAGGTATAATCCTAAAGATATAAAAACTGTTAGCGTTACCAATCATGATGATTCTACTCAGTCCTTTAAAATGCATCGTCAAAAGGAGTATTACAGCTTTACAAAGAATAAAATTACAAAGGTTATTCCTGAGAGTCAAGGCGATACTTATATGGATTTATTCAAATCTGTTAATAGTGAAGGTTTTATGAATGACTATTCGAAAAAAGACTCTATTTTTAATAGTAAACCTTTTTACACCATTAGTATAACTGATCAAAATGGAAAAAAAGATTCTCTTGTCGCATACCACAAAGAACCAAAAAGAGAAGAATACATGCAAGATAATGGCGAAAAACTAGAGTATGATGTCGATAGAATGTATGCAAAACTTAATTCTGACTTAATACTTATCCAATTTTATGTGTTTGATAAAATACTTTTAAGATCGCCTCAATTTAGTGTTGAAAAATAGTTGAAAAATATCTTACTCTAAGAAGGGTAAATCTTATATATTTGTTTGATAACACATTCAGAAAAAACGAATATGAAATTTATAGTTTCTAGTGCGCAATTATTAAAGCAACTCCAAACGATTAGTGGTGTATTAAACTCGAGTAATACCCTACCCATTTTAGATAACTTTTTATTTGAAATATCTGCAAATACACTTTCTATTTCAGCCTCTGATTTAGAAACTACCATGAAAACTAAAGTGAAAAATGCAGAAGCCGATGAAGACGGTAATATTGCTATTCCAGCAAAACTTTTGATAGATACCTTAAAAACGTTTTCAGATCAACCATTAACATTCTTGATAGATGAATCTACTTTTGGAATAGAAATTGGCTCTGAAAATGGAAAATTTAAATTGGCAGGACAAAATGGTGATGAATTTCCCAAAACCCCATCAATGGAGTCTGCATCTAAAACAAGCATGCCAGCTTCGGTATTAGCGTCAGCAATAAACAAAACATTATTTGCTACCGGCAATGATGAACTCAGACCAATAATGTCTGGTGTGTTTTGCGAATTATCTTCTGATGGCTGTACTTTTGTAGCTACTGACGCACATAAACTTGTGAAATACAGAAGGACTGACACTACTGCAGAAAATACAGTTTCATATATCCTTCCTAAAAAGCCACTTACTCTACTCAAAAATTCCTTGGTAAATGATAGTGAAGTCACTATAGAATATAACGAAACAAATGCCTTTTTTGTTTTTGATGATGTAGAGTTAATATGCCGATTGATAGATGGAAAATATCCGAATTATGAAGCTGTAATTCCTAAAGAGAATCCTAACGTTCTTACTATTGATCGATTAGAATTTTACAATTCTATTCGTCGAGTTGCCATATTTGCAAGTAAATCTACTCATCAGATAAGACTTAAAATCGCTGGTTCTGAGCTCAATATATCGTCAGAAGACTTGGACTTCTCTAATGAGGCATTCGAAAGATTAAGCTGTCAATATACAGGAGAAGATCTAGAAATTGGCTTCAATTCTCGTTACCTTTTGGAAATGATAAATAATCTTACTTCAGAACAAATTAACTTAGAAATGAGCGCTCCTAATCGAGCAGGGATTATCATTCCACAGGATGGTGTTTCTGAAAATGAAGAAGTTTTGATGTTAGTAATGCCGGTAATGTTAAATCAATAATTCAAATAGCTTATATTAGCAAACAATTAATTCAACTTTAAAACACTATTATGAAAAATATTCTTCTAGTCATATTAGTAATCATTTCTTCTCATGTAAATGCTCAATTTGAAAAGGGAAATTGGTTTCTAGGCGCATCAAGTAGCAATATCAATTTTAGCTCATCCACAAACTCTGAAAACACCATTGACGTAACATTTACAGGCTTTAGGGATACTCTAGTAAATGAAACGGATAGTTTAAATCTAGGATTTCTATTTCCTTACACCTACCTATTAGATCAAGATAAGCAAAGTGAATTCAATGTAAACTTTAAAGTTGGTCACTTCATAGCTAACAAATTAATGATAGGTGTGGGCTTTGGCTATGATACTGAAACCAGTATCTTCAAAACTAATGCGGATTCTAAAATTTCAAGTGCTAGTCTTTCTGACAGTCTAACAAATGTTTGGTTTACTGGCTTACCAGACGTCATTACAAATGGCACAACGTATGCTGACCACTATTTTGAACTGTACAGCCTAGTTGCTGCATCCGTAAATAATGACATAACTTATTCTAAAACTATGATGAACATAGCTCCTTTCGTTAGATATAACTTTCAATTAAGAAAAGGCAATTCTTTTTTCATAGATGGTTCATACCGTATTACTTCTGGAAAAGAAGAAGTTAAAGATGCTATAAGCTCTTTAAGTACAACAACTGACTTATCATCATCTACAATAAATTTAGGTTTAGGTTTTAGTGCATTTTTTTCTAACAAATTTAGTGTTGAACCACAATTTAACTATTACATGTACAACTCTACTTCTTCTATGAAAGAAGATGCTATACACCCTATTCTAAGTGTTGTAGATATGGGAGAGAAAGCTACAGAGAGAACCGTTAAAGGATCGGGTATTAATTTCTCGGTTGGTTTATCTTATTACTTCTAATAGAAATTTATTCCAAAACATAAAAAGACTTAATATCGGATACTAAGTCTTTTTTTTGTTATTAATCTTTGTGCGACCACTCATCCATATTAGGCTGACCGGCATCAATCCAAGCAGAATACCATACGCAACCAATAGCTAAAATTGAAGAACACATCTGTCTTTCTACCATATTATCTAACATCTTATGATACGCTTCTGAATACTCTACTGAATATGCTTTCTTGTCCCCCTGCCCTTTTTCTTCTATGCTATATTTAGAATCGGATGCAAACTGTTGGTTTAATTTAGCCTCAAAAAGTAACACAGAATCATTGGCTGCGTAACTATTTTCTATAATAGACCATACATAAGAAAGCATATTTTCTTGATAACTAACTTTAGGAAGAAAAAAATCGTAATTATCGGCAAACAATTCTGGTAATCGTGATTCCCAAAAAGCGTGTATACCTTTCTGATTAGTTAACTGACCATCGTAATTAAGAGTAGTATGCAAAGGAACATGAGCATCGGCAATATAATGTCCCAAATCTGATAACAGGTTAATAGAACGCTCTATATTGTGCTCTCTCAAAGATTTAACCAACACATAATATTGTTTATTGATATGCCAAGGTAAAATGCCGTATTTTATTAAAGTATCTTCAGAAAATTTTATAACGGCATCGTCCCACTTTTGCGGCATTACTGCAAAAGGTGAATCTACACTATAAGCATCTATATCGATAAAATGTCTTGGAACTTCACCCTTTATAGTGAATTTTCGCTTATCAGCGTTTATAGCCTTGTCATCCAGATGTTTTATGTGATTTAAAAAAAAGGTGTTCATACTATCAGGCAAAGTATAAACAGCCATTTTATTGATTTTATGATGAGCAAAAAAGCCCCATGTATAAACTGTATCATTAACTAAGAAGAAAAAAATAAAGCTTAATAATACTTTTTTCATGAGTATGGAGTCAATACATTATCTTTTAAGATAGGTACAACATTTATTTTATTCTGCTCTAAACAATAACGTATATCATTTTCTATGCCCAGATGCTCTAGACGTTTTCTGTGTTGAGAGTCTTTTAAGAAATCAAACATATTGCCTTTAGCTTTTTGATAAAGCATTAGGCTATTAGCAGTTGAGTCATTTTCAAAGAAAAAACGTTCATTTTTAACAAGTTTTTCGGTCAAAGCTCCAGCAAATAAGGTGTCTTCTAAACAAAAGTCACCTTTCCATCCAGCACACAAAATAATAATGTTTTTATCTTGTTCAATAAGGTAGTTAGTGAGTACGGCTAAATTTAAAAAAGAACCCACAACAACAGGATGATCACGTTTGGCAATATTGATGGCTCTGGTGCCATTGGTAGTAGTTAATACCATCTTTTTACCCTCTAAATATTGTCTGCTGTATTCTGTTGGGGAATTACCCAAATCAAAACCTCTAACAATTTTTCCGTTACGCTCTGCTGCCAAAACATAATCCTCTTTATCTTTAAAATCCAAAGCATCTTCTAAAGTAGATACAGGTCTAATGGATTGAACCCCTAAATCTAAAGCCGTACATATTGCTGATGTAGCACGTAAAACATCTACCACAACTACTATACTTTTTCTATCGCAATAAATAGGGAAAAGTGATGGTGTTAAACAAACTTTTATATTATTCATATAAACTAATCTTTGAAGAAAGGTAACTTAACGACTTTAGCTTTTAGCTTTTTATTTCTTATTTGAATAAACAAATCATTATCCAGTTTTGCGTAAGCTGTATTTACATATCCCATACCAATAGATTTTTGTAATGAAGGCGACATAGTTCCAGAGGTTACAAAACCTATTTGTTCATCGTTTTCATTTAAAATTGCATAACCATTTCTAGCAATACCTCTCTCTAACATTTCAAATCCAATTCTTTTGCGCTGAATACCGATCTCTTTTTCAGCCAATAATTCTCTGGAATAATTAAAATCATTAGTAAACTTCGTAATCCATCCCAAGCCAGCTTCTAATGGAGAAGTTTCATCATTAATATCATTCCCGTAAAGACAAAAACCCATTTCTAACCTTAGAGTATCTCTAGCGGCTAAACCTATAGGCTGAATGCCATAGGCTTGACCAGAATCAAAAATCGAATCCCAAATAATTTCAGCGTGTTCATTAGGAAAGTATATTTCAAAACCACCAGCACCAGTATAACCCGTAGCAGAAACAATTACATCTTTAAGTCCACAAAAATCACCTTTTTCAAAAGTATAGTATTTCATTGAAGACAAATCCACAGGGGTAAGAGATTGAAGAGCCTGAGCAGCCTTAGGCCCTTGAACAGCTAATAGAGAGTAATCATCTGATAGATTACTTATTTTAACATTATTTGTGTTAAATTGATGAATCCAGTTCCAATCTTTTTCAATATTTGAAGCGTTAACCACCAACATATATTTTTGAGCATTAAATCTGTAAACTAGTAAATCATCAACTATACCTCCACTCAAGTTAGGCATACAAGAATATTGGACTTGACCATCAACCAAAACGGATACATCATTAGAAGTAACTTTTTGTATTAAATCTAATGCATTAGGACCTTCAACAAAAAATTCTCCCATGTGAGATACATCAAAAACTCCTACATTATCTCTTACATTCAAGTGTTCAGCAGTTACACCTTCATATTGAACAGGCATATTATATCCAGCAAAGGGAACCATTTTAGCACCTAAATCCTTATGCTTTTGTGTGAGTGCAGTGTTTTTCATTAGAAGATATTTTGGGGGCAAATATAACTAATTTAACTCCCCGATATATGCTAGTTTATCTCCCTCTAAATACTGATATTCATAATCAACAGTAATGAATTCGATCTTATCTCCTCTACGAACAAGCATAGGTATATATGTGTTTTTATCACTTGATAGTAGAGATTTTAATTCCTCCTCCGATGTTATATCTAATTCTTTGACTTGAGGATGCTTTCTTACTAATTCTATAAGTTTAATATAATCCGTATCATCAGAGAATAAAATATTATTTGGACGTGATAAAGCATCAAATTTTATTTCATTTACAGTAATCAGTCTATGTACATTAGATTCTCCAAATGTAGTTTTAAGCTTCCTACACGCAAATATATTTACATCATTACTGGATGTTAATGCCAATAAATGACCTACATTATCTAACTCTAAATCGTCATCATCAGATAAGATGTTTTTCTCAAGAACATTTAACTTTGCTGCTCTTGCTTGACGGATATTTTCCCTTGAAAGATCAACAAGAGTGTTAGAAATATTGTGTTTTTCTAAATACTTAGCTATGCTAATTGATCCTTCATTTGCACCAACAATAACCACCCCATTTTTAACATCTTGAATTAGACCTAAAACACGAGCAACAGCTTTGGCAGTAAGTCCATTTAAAGTTACTGTCCCTAAAATTATCATGAATGTTAATGGTACTAATAATTCTACGTCTGCTCTAAGTGAAGCTGGTAAACTAATTTTATCAGACATCAGATATAATGAAAACAATGATGCTACAGCAGCAGCCACAATACCTTTTGGCCCTACCCAAGCAATAAAAGCCTTTTCACGCCAATTCAAATCAGACCTCCATGAACTAATCCATACTACAATAGGTCGTAAAACAAAAACAACAATTAAGAAGATATACAATGAGTTTATCTCTAATAGCCTCAAATCTTCCATTGATATTTTGGCCGATAAAATGATGAACAAAACTGAAATCAAAATAACAGTTAGACTTTCTTTGAAATCGAGGATTTTATCAAGGTTTGGTGTTTTGATATTTGCCAATAGTATTCCCATTACAGTAACTGATAATAAACCTGACTCAGCCTGTAATGTATCTGCACCAGCAAAAGCAAAAATGACAAACCCTAGGGAAAGTACATTAATCAAAAAATGAGGAATTAAATTTCTTTTCAATAGTGAATGTAAAGTCCATCCTGAAAGAAGTCCGAAAAATGTTCCTACACAAAGAGTTAGGAAAAAGGTTTTTAAAGCCACTTGAGTTAATCCCATAGAGTGATCGCCTCCTACTCCCATTGTCGATACAAATAGCAATTCATAAACCAATACAGCTACTAAAGCACCAATTGGGTCAATTGCTATACCTTCCCATTTCAAAATAGTACTTATGTTTTTCTTTGGGCGGACACTTCTAAGAATAGGTGCAATTACAGTAGGCCCTGTTACTATGATTAAAGAACCAAAGAGAAGACCTACTCTATAATCCATTCCTAAGAAATAATGAGCCGCTAAGGCTCCTCCTATACCCATCACAATAGGTCCAAAAATGAGCAAATTTCTAACCACACCAGCTAACTGTCTTACTTCTTTGAATTTTAAGGTTAATCCTCCTTCAAATAGTATTACACCAACCGAAAGGGAAACAAAATAATACATGGTTTTACCCGCAAAAATATTTTCAGGATTAATCCATTGATAGTCTAAAACTAAAGTAGATAATGGCCCCATAGCTAAACCCAATAGTATAAGAGGAAATATAGCGGGTATTTTCATTCTCCAAGCTATCCACTGAGCGAGTAAACCAAAAACAATAATTGCAGCGAGTTCTAACATATTCTTTCAATTTTGATAAATATAAAAAATAAAAAAAGGAGCCGAAGCTCCTTTTAAAATTTTTTTAAAAAATTATTGCCTAAATACTTTTTTACCTGAATCGATATAAATTCCTTTAGGCTGACTATCTAGTGTTATTAATTTTCTACCAAATATATCAAACAGCATATTATCTGTGTTTTGCCCCATTTCATAATCGTGAATTGAAGTTGTGCTTCTGACATCAAACACTATTGTGCCTGGCGAAACACCACAATCGAATTCAGAAACAAGATTATTATCAGCATCGTAAATATGTACTTTACCATATGAAACATAATCTGTTGAGCTAGTATATAAAAGGTCATTGACTTCATCATGTGCTAACTCATAAAAATTCTGATTAACTCCCAATGCATTGCCTTCAGATGTGAAAGTTATAGGATCCCACTCTAATAAAACAGAATCCATTGAAATCTGAAAGTTAATTTTATCCCCTCTCAAGCAAGATGTACCGCAGCCGGTACTCATGTTAGAAACATTAATAGTTGAAGCTGTTAATGTGCTAAGATCAATTTTAGAAAAGGATGCACCCGACCAATTCTTGTTGTTAACGGTGTAAATATAATCGTCATCAATCATCATATTATCAGGATTTGTACCATCTGCACCAAGGTCAATTTCTTCCTGATAGTTAAGTGTAGATAAATCAATAACACCTATTAGAGATTTTTCATTACCCCATTCAAACCCATTATTGATAGCAACAAAAAGATTGTTGTCATTAATTACCATATTCTGAGTAGACCATTTTGGACCAGTAATTGTATCTAACTCCATATAAAAACTTAAATCCGAGGTGTTGAATATTTGAAGGTAGGAGTTGAATAATATTGGCAAATATGTTTGACTATCATAATCACCTCTAGAAGCAAAAATCTTACCATCAAATATTGCCAAATTCCTAACTCCACTTACAGCTTGAGTTGCTAATAATTCATACGTATTCAAATCGTACTTTAACAATTGAGTGTCAGCAGCTACGTAAAGATAATCGCCATCGATTAGCATATCGGATGCAAAACGAGCACCATCAATGGTATCTACTACTGAATAATCCGTTGTAATCGGATCATAACTTCCGATTGTTACTGGAGTGGTTATTTCACCAGTTTCGTAATCATAACGTCCTTCGTTGAGAACCAATACTTGGTTTACAACATCGTTTTGGGCAAATACACATTGAAATGCAATGCACATTAGCAAAATTGTTTTTTTCATTTTAATTTAGGTTTAAAAAAGATAAATACTAAGATTACCTTATCCCGAGGTTTTCCGTTCGCTTGTGACGGCAGGTCTTCTGACTTACTCTCCTAAGTGGCCTTCCCATTCGTTAAAACAGTGGAC
>MDTG01240421.1_pt1 | contig 14890 bp, 13 predicted proteins | sample 811421 | NCBI WGS metagenome assembly MDTG01 (sample SAMN05326645, study PRJNA326480) | marine metagenome | isolation source: seawater | place: Pacific Ocean: South East | collected 2011
AAGGTCTGAATTTAATCTCTTTCGTTGTATTTCTTTTAGTTTTTACCTTTGAAGATGAGCTGTTTTTTTTCTTATCAAAAAGATGTTTGCCATAATCTAAAAGTTTGCAGACAATAGGATTTGAGTCTGATGGAGATACCTGGACTAAGTCTAAGGATGCAGTGCTTGCCTTTGCCAAGGCATCTTCTATTGAAACAATGCCTTGTTTTTCCCCAAGATTATCTATCAGCATTACCTCACTCGCCTTGATCTTTTTATTAATGGGGGTTGATCGTTTTTTTAAGCTAGCTATGAGAAATACCTTTTTAGAAGAATGTTAGTTGATAGAACATTAATAAATTGTTTAAGAATAAGAAGGGTCTAGGAAAGATTGTGTATCATGATTTAGTGTGAATTTTATACTAATTAATTAATTTCGCAAATATTTTATGGCTGTAAGAATCCATGAGCCCATTCATTATTTTTATACTCATAAGATTCTCTTTTATTAAGTCTTGATTCATGGCCTTCCCAAAATTCAAAATAAAAAGGTATGAATGAAAAACCTCCCCAATAATCTGGACATTTTGTTAAGTCATTATTTTCAAGAATCATTTCATAGTTATTTTTAAGAGATTCATAAGAATGTATCGAGTTAGATTGTTTTGACATAATTGCTAAAGCATTTTTTTTCTTATCTCTATTAACAAAATAAGCTTGATTATATTTCTTAGAAGTCTGTTCAATATATGCTTTCATTCTTATTTGAGTATCCGTGCTACTCCAATAAAGGCAGGCTGAAATTTGATTATGCATTTTAAAATCTTGAGACTTTGGTGATTCATAGTTTGAAAAAAATATAAATTTTCTTCCAGAAACAAATTTTAGATTTACATATCTAGCGTTTACTTCATTGTTTTTAGAAGAATATGATGAAATACAAATTGCTTCTATATTTTTTTGTTTAGCATTTAAAGAGTTTTCATATTTTTCTTTAAAAACTTGATATGGTAATTCTTGACTGAGATTATTAAATTGAATCATTAAGTTATCTATTTCTAAGAAGTCGCAAAAAACTACCCACTCCATACTTCGGGGATGGATCAAAAAAATGGGCTAATAAAGTTAGTCGGTAACCTGAACATCCTAGAGAAACTGGAAAATTCGTATGCAATGTTGTGTTACCCACAAAAAGTAATGGTTGATAATCTTTGAAGTTATCAATTCTTTTTTGATGGTTCGAAGAAAATTTTTCCATTCCTTCTTTGGAAGCAAAAATTTTATAGTAGGCTTTTCCAATAAAGTTAGAAATTTCATTAGTTGGAACTTTTCTGGCATATGGAAAATAAATAAGATCACCTGCTGTTCCATCTTTTGCCGTTTCAGGAATTTTTATAGGCAGAACCATAGTAAATAGGTGTGAATCGAAATGAGCTCTGAACATCTCTTTAGTATTTCCAGGATCAACTTTTCTTGCGACATGATATTGATTTGATAGATCCCCTTTAAAATTAAAAACATCTTTGGCAATATTGTGCAATTTTGGTGTTAAATATTTTTCAACTTCGATACTATCTAAAAATCTTTTATGGGCAGATCCTAATTCTTTAAAAGTTAACGATCCCATTTCATCAGAAATATCACTTGATAAAAAATCAAGATCAAACTCATTTAAAGATGGTAATTTTACGAACCCATTTTCAAGTAATTGTTCAAGTCTGGAATCTAAATCTTGCCAGTATTCTTTAATATTCATATTCTACAAACGGTAAATTTACATATAATTCAGTATGATAGTCTGGTAATCATAAGTCTTCAACGTATTGCAAAAAAAATAAACAGATAATTAATTAAAAAATTCTAAATTCCAAGAATTTTTAACATATCTTCATTTACTCTTCTTACGTCAAATCTACTTTCAACAATTATCCTGCTTTGTTCGCCCATAGTTTGAATTTTATCTTTATTTTCTATAAACCAAATCATCTTCTCAGCTAATTTTTTTATAGATCCAATCGGAACCATAAAACCATTAATGCCTTCATCAACTGTTTCTTTGCAGCCTGTTGCATTGGTTGTAAGTATTGGACGACCCATAGACATAGCCTCTAAAGTGCTTCTTGGCAATCCTTCATGATATGAGGGTAATACATAAACGTGGCATTTTTTAATATAAGGTCTTACATCAAGAGTCGAGCCATTATAATTTACATAATTTGACCAACTAATTACCTCCTCTAAAGGAATTGCATCTAAAGACGCATCCTCTGCGCCAACTAAGTCAAATTTTATGTTGTGAAATTTAGCTTTTACAATTTTTGCAGCTGCCGCGTATTCTCGTAAACCCTTCTCACCAAGCAAACGAGAAACTAATAAAAAACTAACATCATTATCTGGTTGTTTCGTATAACTATATTTTTTTATATCCACTCCTGATCCATTAACAATGTGCGTTTTAGATCGGGGTACAATACCCTTCTTTATAAAAAGATCTCTGTTATCTTTATTTTGAAAAATAACAGCTTTTGATTTTTTCAATGCAATTTTATACAAAAAAGAAACTAATTTAGTTAATAGCCTTCTTTTGAGTGATTTACCTTGAAAAGCAAAACCAAGTCCAGTGATTAATGCAAAAAATGGAATATTTCTGATGCTAGCTGAAATGCCTCCCCATATAACAAGCTTAATGCCGTGAGCTAACACTAAGTGAGGTTTTTGCTTTTTAAATATTTTTAATAAGTCAATGAGTGTTTTTATGTCACCGCCTATCTTTAAGCCATGTCGATTTAAGAAAATTGCTTCATAGGCAACACCCAAATTATTCATGTGAATAGTTGAATTAGGATCAAGTGACGAGGATGAAATAATTACCTCATGGTTTTTTTTTATAATATCTTTGATTAAATCAGCTCTAAAATTTAATAAGTCATTTGGTACAGTTCCAAGAATTAATATTTTCATTTTTTACAACATTATTAAATATAAAAGAAAAAGAGTTACAGCTTAATCTGAAACATTAACTTAGAAATATTATGTTTTTCTTATTTTATAGCCTACAGCAACCCAAAACGGTTTTGAATTTGAAAATTCAATATTTTCTAAACCAGCATCATGCATCATATTTTTAATTTCTAAACGAGTAAATCGTTGCTCTAATCTTGTGCCAAAACGGTCCAATGCATCTGTCCTCATGGTATAAAAACTTAAGTTCTTATATGAACTTAATGGAAAACTACTAACATTAAAATTTAATTTCTCTAAAAATAATGCTATTCGAGCTAATGGAAAATAGACAATTACTGCAATTATTTGGCTTGAGACATATCTTAATCTATAAGGCATTTTTGATATTACCCTTCTAAGCAAATCAGTAATAAGCCAAATTAATCTAAACCACCAAGGGCGATTATCAAAACGATAATACAAATATAATAAAAAAGGTGCTCCCCCTTTTAATTTTTTAACACATTGTTTTAAGCCTAAAGCAGTGTCAGGTACATGATGTAAAACGCCAAGAGAATAACCAAAATCCATACTATTATCATCAATAGACATCTCATCAACTGTTCCGCTATCAAATTCACAATTATCAAAGTTCGATAGGTTTTCTTTTGCGATATCTAAGGCGCTACTTGGATCAATACAAATTAATTTTTTAACTTTCGGTGCAACTGACTTTGCCCATCTGCCAGTACCGCAGCCTAGATCAAATCCAGTTGATTCTTTAGATATATCTTTCCAAGGGAATACAGAAAAATATTCATCAAATAGTAACTGTTGTTCTTTTTTTGGTAAATCTGATTGGTCAAATCTAGACCATTCATCTCCAAAACCATCTACTGTATTTTTGTCTTGATTTTTCATTTATGATATTTAAATCTTATATTTATTATGGCTTGGTGTATGTATGTAAAATCATATCAACTATATTATCTATTTAACAGATTTAATATACCAGTCTATTGCCTCATCCAAACCTTCAGATATTTTATATTTAGGTTGATAGTCTAAAAGTTTTTGTGCCTTATCTATACTTGCTTCTGAGTGTCTTACATCTCCAGATCTAAAGTCTCTATAAGTTGGTTCTTTCTTCTCTATTCCTTGCACTCTTTGTATTATTTTATCTTCAATCATTTTGTGGAGTTCATTAAGGCTTGTCCTGTCATTTAGGGCAACATTATAAACTTGGTCATTGGCCTCATCTTTGTCATTCATCGCAGCTAAAATATTGGATTGAACAGCATTATGAATATAACAAAAATCTCTACTAGTTTCTCCATCACCATTTATATAAACATCTTCATTATTCAATATAGAGTCTACCCACTTTGGGATCACAGCTGCATAAGCGCCATTTGGATCTTGTCTTTTTCCAAAGATATTAAAGTACCTAAGTCCGATAGTTTTAAAATCATAATTTTTTGCAAAAACACTTGCATAAAGCTCATTTACAAGTTTCGTTACAGCATATGGACTCAAAGGATTGCCAATCATATGTTCTATTTTTGGAAGATCAGTGTTATCACCATATGATGAGCTAGAGGCAGCATAGACAAACCTTTTGACATTTGCATTTCTGCTTGCAATTAACATATTTAGAAAGCCATCGATATTTGCTTCATTAGTGCCAATAGGATCTTCAATTGACCTCGGAACTGAGCCAAGCGCCGCTTGATGTAAAACATAATCAACACCATTACATGCTTTGCTACAATCGCTTAAGCTTTTTATATCTCCATTAATAAAATTAAAGTTATTACTCATATCTTTACCAGTAATATTATTAGCATCATTGATTGCTTCATCTATATTACGTTGATAGCCAGTATCAAAACTATCTACGCCAACTACTTTTTGATTTAGTATTAATAGTTTTTCAAGTAAGTTAGATCCAATAAACCCTGCAACTCCAGTTATTAGCCAAGTGCATTGATTCTTTTTTAAATATTCTTGTAATTGTTCAAATTTTGTCATTTATAGTCTGCCATCAACTTCTTCTTTACCCAATAAATATTTAATATCATAAAGTACATGATTGTCTTTACCAAAGGCCTTTATTTGCTTTGTTGAAAAATCTTTAAATGCATTATGTGCAACTGCTACTATTATTGCGTCATATTTATTTACTTTTGGCTGTTCAATTAGCTCAATTTTATATTCTTTCATAGCATCATCTTTGTTAACCCATGGGTCATAGACATCTACCTTGCAGTCAAAGGTTCTAAACTCTTTTACCAAATCTACAACTCTTGTATTTCGAATATCAGGACAATTTTCTTTAAACGCTAGGCCCATTATTAATATGTTTGCATTTTTGGTCGGAATATCTTTTTTAGTCATTAGTTTTATAACTTGATTTGTTACAAAGAAACCCATATTGTCATTTATTTTTCGCCCTGCAAGAATCATCTCTGGATTATGACCAACTTCTAATGCTTTATAGGTAAGATAATAAGGATCAACACCAATACAATGTCCTCCTACAAGTCCTGGTTTAAACGAAAGAAAATTCCATTTAGTACCAGCTGCCTCAAGAACTGACTCAGTATCAATGTTTAATTTATTAAAAATAAGCGAAAGTTCATTTATTAGCGCTATATTAATATCTCTTTGAGTATTTTCAATTACCTTGGCAGCCTCAGCAACTTTTATACTGCTTGCCTTATGTGTTCCAGCAGTAATAATCTGTTGATAAAGGTCATCAACTTTTGATGCTGTTTCTGGAGTAGATCCTGAAGTTATTTTTTTAATTGTTGTAATACGATGCTCTTTATCTCCAGGATTAATTCGCTCAGGAGAATATCCACAATAAAAGTCTTTGTTAAAAGATAAGCCTGATTGATTTTCAAGAATGGGAATACAAATTTCTTCAGTAGCGCCAGGATAAACAGTTGATTCATAAATTACAATATCATTCTTTTTAAGAATAGACCCTATTGCCTCACTAGCTTTTTTTAAAGGACTTAAGTCAGGTTTTTTTTGAATATCAATCGGTGTTGGAACCGTAATAATAAAAATCTTACAATCTTTTATATCTTCAAGATTGTTTGTATAGCTTAAATGAACGGCATTTTTTAACTCTTGGTCGGTAGTTTCAAGAGTAGAATCTTCACCTTTCTTTAATTTTTCAATTCTTTCCTTATTTGTATCAAAACCAACAACAATTCTCTTACGACCAAACTCAACTGCTAAAGGTAAGCCAACATATCCGAGACCAACTACTGCTATATTTTCATCATTAAACTGCATAATCATTCCTTAATAGTTAGTTGTTTTCAAGCCAAGCCTGAAACATCAAAACATTCCATAGTTGGTGGTGCCAATTTCGCTCACCACTTAAATGTTCTAACCATTTACTCCGAACGAATTCTACATTAAAAAACCCCTCTTGATGTAAACGTTTTTCATCTAATAATGCTTCAGCCCAATCTTTTAGTGGTCCTCGAAGCCATTCAGACAATGGAACTCCAAAACCCATTTTTGGTCTTTCGATCAAATCTTTAGGTACATGTTTATAAAGGACCTCTCGAAGTGCCCATTTAGTAACACCATTTCGAATCTTAAATTCCATTGGCAATGATGCAGAAAATTTAATGACTTCTGGATCTAAAAATGGAACTCTAGTTTCTAATGAAACTGACATAGCCGCTCTATCAACTTTGGTTAATATATCAGTTGGTAAATAAGTTATTAAATCGTATGCCATCATCTGCTCAACAGGATTTAATTCTCCAAAACGTTCATTATCATCATTTAATAATGTTTTATGCTCTTTTGCATTTATGAGCCAATCTGATGGATTATGGATTTGAGAAACTAATTTAAAATGTAAATCACGTATTGATTTAGAAGTAAGAACATTCCCAACTTTGTGAAGTTTATGACCAATATTAGCAAAACGTTTATTAACCAACCCTCCCAATATGCTGTCCCACTTTTCTTCTGTCATGCTAAAAATAGTTTGAGACATTAATTTCTTTATGAAAATAGGTGCTTTAACAACCTTATTAAACATTTTTCCCCCATAAACATATCGATTGTATCCACCGAAGAGTTCGTCACCTGCATCTCCTGATAGTGCTACAGTAACTTTATGTTTCGCAAACTTCGAAACCAAATATGTAGGTATCTGAGAAGAATCAGCAAAAGGCTCATCATAAATATCAGGTAAATTAGGTATTACATCCAATGCATCGCCTTCAGTAATATACTTTTCAAAATGATTAGTGCCAAGATGTTTGGCTACCATTCCAGCATGCTTAGCTTCATCGAACTCTTTTGCATTAAAGCCGATAGTAAATGTATTTACTTTGTTATTTGAAAAAGATTGCATTAAAGCAACCACTGTACTGGAATCTATTCCTCCTGATAAAAAAGCACCTAGAGGTACATCAGATTGCATTTGTAAAGAAACTGCATTTGATAAAACACTTTCAAGTTTATTTACAGCCTCTGATGATGAAAAAGAAAACTGATTCATATTCCCTTCGTCATAAACTTCTTCAATTGACCAAAAGTTGTGCCTTTCAACTTTCTTTGAACCTGCTTCAAGTCGAATAATTTGGCCTGGCTCCACCTTATATATATCTTTATATATTGAATATGGTGCAGGTATAGAATTTAGTCTTAAAAATAAAGCAAGAGAACTTCGATCTATTGGATTTTTAAAATCAGGAAACTTTTTTATAGCCTTTAGCTCAGAGGCAAATACAAATTGACTATTTACCCAACCATAATAAACTGGTTTTTCACCAATTCTATCGCAAGCTAAAGACAAATTTTTATTATTCTTATCCCACAAAGCAAGTGCGAACATTCCCTTTGCTTGTTTTAATGCTTCATCTAATCCCCATTCTTCAATGGCAGCTAAAAGTGTTTCTGTATCAGAATGTCCTTTCCAATATCTATGTTTAGTTGAATCTAATTCTGATCTAAGAGACATATGATTGTATATCTCACCATTGAATACTATTACAAAGTTTTTTGAAACTGAATGCATGGGCTGGTGGCCTGCCGAACTTAAATCAAGAATAGATAATCTAGCGTGAGCAAAGCCAATTTCTTCACTTTCATCAATCCATATTCCTGAGTTATCAGGACCCCGATGATGAATTGCTTTCACCATTTCGTTTAAACACGAATTTGGATCTGGAGTTTTCCCAAGATAACCAGCAATTCCACACATATATTTTCCTTAAATATATCTAATTAAATGAATATTTGTTGACTTTCGATAACATTATTTAAAGCTTACAAACTGTTTCTTAATTTTCAAGGTTTTCTTCCTTTGTAATTCAAAATTAACTTACCATGCTTTAAATATAATTCATGGGCCATTCCTACAATAACAACTACAATAAAGGGGAATTTATATCTAACTGATGTTCCAAAATTATAAACAACTAGGCCATAAATACCCAATGCAGCTAATAAATATACAAACCATTTAATAGTAATTTGTTGATTAATTTTCGATGTTTTTAAAAACATAAAGCTCAAAAAGATAAATATAAATATATTTTCAAAACTTTGAAGAAGCTGCATAAAATTATTTGCCTCCCAGGGAAAAGGCTTCATTAAAAAATAGGGGGCGGATTGAAGAGCTATTATTACAAATTCTTCAATAGTATTTATATGTGTATAATCCCCACGATAGCCGCCGTCATCAATAAACATATGAAATCTGCTTGTGTCTAAAATCTCAATTATTGACATTATATATGGGGCCAATGCAGCTATAGCGATGATTGGAAGTATGAGTCTATATCTGTAAATAAAGGAATCGCGTGAAAAGTATAGATGAGCTAGAAAAAAAACAATTATTAAGAAAAAGTTTTGAAACTTTATAAGCAATAATGGTGTTGAAAACAATAATGCTAATAACCTTCGATTTTCTATAAAAAAAATCACCGCTAATATCATGAATATGAATACCAATGTATCACGCAAAGCTAATGAGCTATAAAGTAATAAGCTTGGGTAAAAAAGAATAAATAAAAGAGGCCAGCCTCGTAAATTCTTAGATGAATAGAGCCAGATAATCAGCACTGTGACCATGAATCGATTAAAAAACCCTAGACTTTGAATTGTCTCTATATAAGGTAAAGGAATAAAAGCTAACATCCAAGTAGCATTAGTAACTGAAAAACTTTCAGAGTCATCTGAAACAAAAGAGCGGATATTTTGACCTAGATTAAAATACTGCCATTGATCAGGCATGTAACCTGGAGAAAATAGAACGTTGTTGAGAAAAAAAGGAGTAAAAGCGAAAAGTCCTAGAAAAAAAGATAACCATAATGGAATCAAACCCAGCCTTAAACAAACTGTTATGATGATTAATATTGGTAGTAAGTTTGCAAAATCGTAAAGAACCATTTATTCGGTTCTTATAATTAAGAAAGTATTTGATAGTAAATTTTTATTATTCAATGCTCCATACCTCTTTGTATTTTTCTATCATTTTCTCAAGAGTAAAATTACTTGAAATTCTTTTAGTACAGTCATCTCGCCTTTGAAGCCAATTAATATTATTTGATTCTTTTTCACCTGCAGCTTTAATTACTGCTTCTGCTATAGCTTTAGCATCTTTCGGCTGCACTACCCATCCAGTATTATCAACTATTAGGGAGGCATCTCCTACATTGGTTGTTACACAGGGAGTGCCGCAAGCCATTGATTCATTAAGAACATTTGGGAAGGCTTCTGATACTGATGTGAGCACAAATAGATCTATCCCATTCATAACGGCAGGAATATCATTCCTTACTCCAAGCAAATGAACGCGATCATTCAATCCATTCTCCTTTAACTTAGTTACTAATTCAAGATTGTTATTATCAAGATTTTTTCCAACAAGTACAGCATTGAAGTCAAAATGTTCTTGATCTAAAAAAGCAAGGGCTTCTATCAGAGTATTTTGATCTTTTAGAGGATCATAGCTTCCAACATGACCAATAACAAAAGTATGATTAGAAATATCGATCTCATTCCGAAAGTCTTCACCTAAAGATCTATTTTGAAAAAAACTATTGATATCATATCCATTTTGTATAAGAACACCCTTTGACTTCTTAAAACCAATGGATTCTTGAATTGATCTAGATTTTTCAGCACAGTAAATAATTTTTTTTGGAATAAATCTTGATAAAAAGGCATTTAATTTTACAATAAAAATTGTTGATAATTTAGATTTTCCACCCATTAAAATAGTGTGATGAACGCCCCAAAAAATATTCTTAATTCCAGCAAATCTAGCAATTAAACCACCAATTAAATCAGCATGCACCATCCAGGTTTGGACAGCATCTGGTTTTATTTGAATTATGAGCCTGTAAAGCATAAATAAACCAGAAAGTTTTATCCTTCCATTTTTAAAATTTAGAGAATAAATAGAGATATTTGGAAGATCTTTAAAAACCATATCTTTGTTTTTTATATCAGACATAGAAATAATTGAATGTTTATATTCCTTATCATACTTACATAGATTACATAACAAGGTTTCTGCACCACCTCTTTGTAAACCTGTAATAATATGTAAAACTTCCATTTATCTTCCTGAATAAGATAGTTTAAAGTGGCTTTAGCACTTAATAAAATTTTAAAATTTTATTAAAAATAAATAATGTAAGCTCTTTTATGTTTTGTGGTTTAATTATATCAAATGCTTCATCTATATATGGGACAGCTTCTTTCCGTTTATTTCTTCGAACTAAAATTCTTTTAGCTAATGATAGTTTATTTTGTTTTCTTCGCAGATTTATTTCAGTAATAGGTAATAATTCATCCTCTAAAGCAGTCTCAAGAAATGCCTCTACACCATGGTAAGCAACATATGGATCTGAATTACTCCATGAATCTTCTCTAACATGTTGAATAAAACCAACCTTATCAACCCCATAAAACTTCCATTTCTTTGCAATACGAAGAATCAATTCGAAATCTTCATTAAACTTTAGTGATTCCTTATATCCATTAACTTTAATTAGAATATCTTTTCGAAATAGATGGCTTGCAATTTGTCCTGGAACTGCATTATTTCCTCGACCAACTAAACAAACATTTAGTCTTCCATTGGTCTCAATTACCCGCTCTGCTGCTTTTGATTTATTTTTAAAATGTTGGATTTTACTGCAATATATTGAAGCATAATCTTGATCTAATGATTCAAGTATTTCTTGACGCCATTCTATAGAATTTTGTAATAACTCATCATCAGCATCAATAAAAAGAATAAATTCCCCTTTTGCTAATTTAATACCTTCATTTCGTGCACTTGATGGACCTCCATTTTTTTTCTTCTTATAAACTATGGGTATATCTGTAAGGACCCTAAATGAATTAATAATTACCTTTGCATTATCATTATAAGATCCATCATCGATAATAATTACTTCAAATGGCTTAGAACTTTGAGCGATAATAGAAGGTATAGACCGTTTTAAATATTTAGCATCATTATATGTTGTAATAATTACACTTGTTTTGCTTCTTTTGATATCAGTCATTTCGAGTATCATCCTTGTATGTACTTATTTGATCTTTTAAAAAGTCTCCAAATACTGTTTCATCAAAATCATGATAGAACTCTTTTGACCATTTAAAGACATCAATACAACTATGATTATATGTTTCTTTATTATCTATTTTTGCTAATATATTTTTAAAATCCTCATGCTCTTTAATCACCATATTTTTACAAGGATACTCATATTGTTTTAGAAACATTTCATTGGGCGACATCTCCTTAAGCATATCGATAAAGATTGTTGGAATGCCAATGATTGCCGCATCAAATGCAGATGTGGAGTGAAACGTCATATGAAGACTTACATCATTTAGTGAATCTGGTAAAAAATTTTCATTATCAAAGCTTACGAATTCATGTTCTATTTTAATATCTGGGCAATCATTTGGGGTGAATCTTGGATGATGTCTAAAAATAATTTCATAATTATTTGCAGCTAAGAAATCAGCATTAGAATTAATTATTTTTTTAACTATTTGCGCGTAAGTTTCATTTACTTCTTTATTATAATCAGGAGTTAATTCAAGGGTGAAAAGTATTTTTTTATTATTTAGTGTTGTTTTTTTTTGTGAATTTAATGTTTTATTAATGCCAACTGTTTTAACATTATTTTCACTATAAAACCCAGTCCTATCATTATCAATTAATATGCGTTTATACCTATCTCCATGAACCAATGCTACAACATTATTATCTGATTTTAGTCTTGGGGGGCGACCATCTTCCATATAATAATCTTCTTCATCTTGAATAAAAGCATGCTGATAATCGACTATACAAGAGGTAGGATTTACGGATCTCCATAACGTAACATTATTCCATATCAGAGTAATGTAGATTTTTGATTGGAATTTATTAAAAAAAAAAAAATTTACAAACTTTGAAAGTTTTAACTCTCGAAAATATACATCATCTGATGATGAGGGTTCTTTATTTTTGAGATGATAAATTTTTCTGAGTATGATTTGAATAATAGTTATAAAGTCGAAAGGGATTGATTTTTCATTTGTATTATATTTGGTATAGGTTCCAAAAGCAGGATCTTCAAAAACAATATAACTAAGGCCATTTTTTTCGCAATATTCAATCATAGGTTTGAATAAGAAGTTCTCACCATTTTCTGCTCTGTTAAAAATTATTGAGCTTACAAAAACTACGTCGTATTTTTTTGTAATAAAAAAAAGTTTTGAAAAATAAAATATTGATCTAAAAACTCTTTTCCAATCCTTAATTATCATTTATAAATCCATAATGATTTTGAGTTATATTACTATTTTTGTTTAGAGCTATGAGTTCTTTGATGGGCTATTTATTTCCAGATGGGATGTTTTAATTCCCAATTTCCATTTATATTTTCCCATAAATGTGGGCTTCTAAACTTTTCTATAGCATCATGGTAATCTTGCAAGGATATGTCCATGTACTTGCAACAGTCTTCTATGTATTGCTCTGGAAATTCTCCATCAAATCTTTTTACTAATGCTACGCCCTCCTCTCTAATTATGTCTCCGTTTCGTATTTCTTGTGCAGAATCATATGTAGCTCTTCCTATTCCAAATTTTATCATTGTAGTGTGATAGTGAAGCCAATCAATCTTGTCATCCAATGAACTATATTTACTAAAACTGCCTTCAGTTCTATGGTCATTTGGCATAAAATTGCTATTTTGAATTGCATAATAATATGTTTCTTGTGGATGCCATTTGACATAATATCCAAGGTAATGCACTTCTGTACAATTTTTTTCTATTTCATAAGGATTTGTTGGGAAGTATGCCTCTAAATCTGATAATTTAAATTTATGTTTATCGATTAACTCTTGCGCAGGCACCCCACCCAATACTAAATCTTTTAAACTTAGCTCAGCACTATAATATTTTGGATCTCTGGTTGGCTTTTCATTATCTTCTATTGCATTACCATACTCTGCTTCGTTTTCTCCAAATATGACTAGTGGTATATTCAGAAGTACTGATAATTTTGGTGCAAGATTTTTTTGTCCTAAAATAAAGGGTTGAAATGGATGACCTAAATTTAAAAATGCACTTTTTGTTAGAAATTTATGCAGTTTTTTATTTTGGTTATAGGTGTAGTTTGCAAAACCTGATTCTAACCATGCGTCAAAGTTTCTTTTGCCTATATTTGTATATAGAGCTGGAGGCCATGTAATTAAAATAGGATTCATATTGTATTTATACTTCAATATATGAGCTGCCTGAACACTATCTTTGCCCCCACTTCCTGGAACTACAACATCATATCTACCATCATTTCTTCTAAATCTGTTACACAACTCTTCTAACTCTTTATGCCTTTGTTCCCAATCAATAGATTTTTTCATTTCAGCATATTTACATGCATCACAGATTCCATCTTCACCGAATGCTAGGGTTTGTTTTTTTTCTTTTTCTGTTTGCTTAAATTCAATTGTTGAACATGGTCTTTGATTGTTCATTGTACATTTTTTACAAAACGCTACATTAAGTGGTAACCCGTATTTACCAAATAATTCATCCATTATTTTTCCCCTAAATTAATAAAATTCTTTAGTAACTGAATTCCAGCATCTCTACTTTTTTCTGGATGAAACTGCACACCATAAATATTATCTTTTTGTATTGATGAAACAAACTTGTGACCAGCATATTCGCTTAATGAAACAATATTTGTGTAGTTTACTACTTCATAAGAGTGCATAAAATAAAATTCTTCCTTTTCTAAGCCTTTTATAACTTTATTTGTGTTTACAACCTCAATTGTATTAAATCCAACGTGCGGGACTTTCGCATCGACTAGCATGGGCCTAACTTCTGCATCTATTAAATTAAAACCTGTAGTTTGTCCATATTCAAATCCAACAGTTGACAGTATTTGCATGCCCAAACAAATGCCAAGAATTGGTTTGGTATTTGTACTTAAAGCATCTATAAAGCTGTCATTTTTGAGTTCTTTCATTGCATCTTTAAAGCTTCCAACACCAGGCAACACAAGTTTATCTGCTTTAGTAAAGTCTTCTGTTTTATTTATGATTAAAGTTTTTGCACCTGCCTTTTTTAAAGCTTTTTCAATACTGTGGATATTTCCTGCAATTCCATAGTTAACTATGCCTATAACATTACTCATATTGATACCTGAATATTGTTGTTTCTTAAATAATTTTTAATATCTTTTATTTGATATAAATCATAGTGAAGAAGACTTGCTATAGCTACCCCACTTGGTTGTGCATACTCAATAAGTTCTTTTATATCTTCAAGTTTTCCAGCACCACTTGAGACAACTACAGGTATTTTGACATTTTCAACAACTTGTTTCGCAAGATCAATATCAAATCCTCTTTGCCTTCCATCAGCATCCACAGACTGTAACAATATTTCTCCTGCA
>MDTG01429599.1_pt1 | contig 14890 bp, 11 predicted proteins | sample 811421 | NCBI WGS metagenome assembly MDTG01 (sample SAMN05326645, study PRJNA326480) | marine metagenome | isolation source: seawater | place: Pacific Ocean: South East | collected 2011
CTCGACGACTAAGACAGAGTTCCCGAGATCACGTAACCGCTCTAATGACTTTATAAGCTTTTCGTTATCCTTCTGATGTAAGCCAATACTGGGTTCATCCAAAATGTACAAAACCCCGACAAGTTGTGAGCCAATTTGTGTAGCTAATCTAATGCGCTGGGACTCTCCTCCTGATAGCGATTTGGCATTACGATTAAGTGAAAGGTATGAAAGCCCAACATCAAGAAGAAATTTCAGTCTCGATTCAATCTCTTTTAATACTTCATAGGCGATTGTATTTTGTGAAGTGCTTAAAGATTCAGGAACTTTTTTGACCCACTTAATCAGTTCGCTTATATCCATTTGGGATAATTCGGCAATATTTTTGTCATCAATTTTAAAGAATTGCGATTCTTTGCGCAATCGCGAACCATTGCAAGCTGAGCAAATCTTTTTATCCATGTATGACTTGGCCCATCTTCGGAGTTGTCGTGAATCTTTGTTATTGTAAGTAGACTCAATGAAGGGAATAATACCATCAAAATCAATTTTTAATTGACGCGTAATACCTAAGGTCTTTGAAGTCATTTCAAAGGAGGTCTGCAAACCATAAAGGATAGCATTTTGCATGCCCTCAGGGAGCGCATTAAAGGGTGTGTTAAGGTCTGCTTGAAAATGATTTGCAATCAGCTCTAGTTGTTTCTTAATCCAAGAATTTCCTTGTTTCTCATAAGGTAAAATGGCACCCTTATTAATTGATAAATTGGAGTTTGGTATGACCTTCTCCGTATTCACTTTGTAAAAGCTTCCCAAACCTTTACAATGTGGGCACATTCCTTTGGGAGAGTTAAAGGAAAAACTATTGGGTTCTGGTGTTGCGTATGAAATTCCAGTTGTCGGACACATAAGTGAACGGCTGAAAAAACGAGGCTTTGATTTCGTCGATTTATCCTTGAATGACAACAGGACCATCAGAATGCCTTCACCATAATACATTGCGGTTTCAATAGCAGCTTTGAGCCTTTTATTTTGATTGGTTTCGCCCGAAATCTTGAGACGGTCGATCACAATTTCGATATCATGTGTTTTGTAACGATCTACCTTCATTCCTTTCTTGAGGTCTGTAATCACCCCATCGATTCGCACCTTTAAAAAGCCTTGTTTAGCAATGCTTTCAAATAGCTCTCTATAGTGTCCCTTGCGGGCCCGAACAATTGGAGCGAGAATTATAGTACTCTCGCCTTTAAATTCATGATAGATTAATTCCTGAATTTGATGGTCAGTGTATCGGATCATGCGTTCACCTGTGTTGTAACTGAAAGCATCACTTGCTCGGGCGTATAGAAGGCGCAAAAAGTCATAAATTTCAGTAATTGTACCGACCGTTGACCTTGGACTTTTACTTGTAGTTTTTTGTTCGATTGCAATAACCGGAGAGAGTCCTTCAATTTTATCTACGTCGGGTCGCTCTAAATTACCTAAAAATTGACGGGCATAAGCTGAAAATGTTTCGATATATCTGCGCTGACCTTCTGCGTAAATTGTATCGAAGGCCAAAGAAGATTTTCCACTGCCTGAAAGACCAGTTATTACAATGAGAGATTCTCGTGGGATTTGAACATCGATATTCTTTAAATTATGCGCTCTAGCACCATATACTTCAATAAATCCTCCTTGTTTTTTCATTAGTTGCAAAGGTACTCAATTATGAGATAAAAAATGGTGGCACCTGACAATGAATTCCTGGAATACAGTACTTTTAATAATGGGTCAATAAGTTTTATAATGGAAACATTTTCCAGTAATTTCAAATAATTTATTGAATGTTTCTGCATAATAAAAAAAATGTTTCGTAAACACGTAATTATCAATTTCATTGACGTACGTCGGTAATAAATTCAAGGTACTCGAGGAAATTCACTCAGCGATTTATTTTTTATCCAAGTGAATTATAAGTGAAGAGAAGTCCCTTCAATAATTTTTGAAATAATTAAATAATAAATGATTCTATTAGGATTAGAATCCAACGGCTGTGTCATCGCCACGTGGATCAGCGCCAGCCTCAAGTAAACCATCAGAATGTCGCATTATGGCATCGACTCTACCAATAATTTCTCGCTTATTCCGGTCAATTTCATAACCTTTAGCCTTTAAGGCTTCAAACAATTCCGAAGAAAATCCTTTCTGTTCAAATTGAATGACATCAGGCAACCACTGATGGTGAAAACGTGGCTGATTAACTGCTTGTTGTATATTCATTTTAAAAAGATGGGTGTTTAGTATTATTTGTAAAACTGTCGTGATAATGGTAGAACCTCCAGGAGAACCTAAAACTTGCCATAAATGGCCATTTCGCTCTACTATGGTCGGGGTCATGGAGCTTAACATACGCTTTTTTGGAACTATTGAATTGGCTTGGCCGCCAATTAGTCCAAACATATTCGGTGATCCAGGTTTAGCACTAAAATCATCCATTTCGTTATTGTAGAAGAAACCTAGATTGGGATCAAATAGTTTTGCTCCATAAGCTCCATTGATGGTTGTGGTCGCTGAAACTGCATTACCCATTGGGTCTATAATCGAATAGTGAGTGGTTTCTTCACTCTCTATGCGCTTTAATTTACCGTGACTAATAGTTTCCGATTTAGTCGCTGTTCCCAAATTAAAAGAGGCCATTCGATTTCGTAGGTAGGTGGAATCAAGTAATTGTGATATTGGTATTGAAATGTAATCGGGATCCCCCAAATAATGACTTCTGTCTGCATAAGCACGTCGCTCTGCCTCAGTCAAATATTCTATATATGCTGAGCTGTTGTGCCCCATTTTCTTTAAATCATATTGGGCTAGCATTCCCATTATTTGACCCAGGCATAGGCCACCGCTTGAGGGAGGCCCCATAGAGATGATCTGGAGATCTTCATATGAAAAACGAATTGGTTCTCGCCAATATACCTGGTATTGTTCAAAATCTTCTTTTTCAACGATACCACCTTTGGATTGAATAAATTTGCTCATGTGCTCTGCCATTTCTCCTTTATAAAATGCATCTGCCCCTTGATCACGAAGTCGCATTAAAGTCCTCGCCAAAGCTGGATTTTTGACTGTATCTCCTGCTTGGTATATTTTTGTATACAAGACATCTTGCCCCGATGTCTCTTTAATCAATTTACGGTATTTATCCAGTCGATCGCTTTGCATTGGTGTCACGACATATCCCTTTAAGGCCAATTCGATAACTGGATCAATCAATTGTCTAACAGGAAGACTGCCGAAAGTTCTGTGTGCTTCAAAAATTCCTTTAATTGTTCCTGGAACTCCTACGGCCATACCTCCTATGGTACTTAATTTGTGGTCGTGTTCTCCATAATTATTTAAAAACATATCACGTTCTGAGGCGATTGGAGCCATCTCGCGATAATCAAGACTACCAGTAGTCCCGTCGCTAAGTCGATAGACCATGAATCCACCTCCTCCCAAATTTCCGGCATAAGGATATACAACCGCTAAAGCCAATTCGGTGGCAAACATTGCATCAAATGCGTTACCTCCTTGGGCCATGACAGAGGCACCTATGGCTGAGGCTTCTTCCCGCGCTGAAACTACCATCGCGTTTTTGGCCTGAATTCCCTTAATAGATTTAAGTCCATCTTGTCTTTTTAATTGACAAGAAAAAACTAAATTCAGTGTCAGTATCCAAAAGAAATATTTTTTCATTTTTTAGTGGTCCTCAATGAATTATAACTTTTTTTCATTTGGCTCAATCTTTCTTTGCTAAAGGTACAGAGTTCCACAAAAAATGTTCGAAATTCTTCAGCAAATTCAGAGTAATATTGGCGCAATTCTAAACTGGCCTGATCCATATTGGATCGTCCTTTTGTTCTCCTATTCATTTGCCTCAAGATTTTATCTAAACTCTCTAGACTTTGGTATTGAACTAACCAGTTTTGTTCGATCATATAGGGTATTATACGCTGGGTGCGAACTGGAGTAAGTTGTTTTTTTGACTCCAAAAGTTTATAAAAATCCTGGGCATATTTCAACAAACTTTGGTGATGGTAATCGTTCCAATTCAAAGCCAAAAAATGATCGTAAAAAATGTCGACTATGACACCAGAATAATGACCAAATTGCTTACCCTGCAGCCTTCTCGTGCTTTGACGAAAAATAGGATGCGCGTCGGTATATGAGTCTATAGCCCGATGCAATTTGATCCCGATTTGAACTTTCTGGTTGTATTTATTGAAGTTATTCCCCTTTATTGCATCGGCCATGAAGTTACCTAACTTTATTTCGGGATTTTCCCCAGATAGATAAATATGGGCTAAAAAATTCATTCGTTAAAATTAAAGAAAAATAATGCGGATATTAATGCTTAATTTTGTGAGACATAATGGTTTAAATGGATTACCTTAGAAATGAAAGTTAATACATCCAAAATGTATCGAATTTCAAAGGTGTTTGTATTTCAATTGTTAGTAAACTAGAATAAGGTTTCACCAAAATTAAAGACGAATGACTCTAATCACTTCCATTTCTGGTATTCGCGGTACCATCGGTGGTGTTGTCGGGGATAATTTAACCCCTGTAGATACCGTAAGGTTTGCGGCTGCATATGGTCAATGGTTAAAAAGTAAGAAAATCGAGCAGCGTCATTTGGTAGTTGTGGGAAGAGACGCACGTCCCTCAGGAGAAATGATTCAGCAGTTGGTGATGCAAACTTTAATTGGTCAAGGTATTGATGTGATCGATTTGGGCTTATCAACTACACCAACAGTTGAAATAGCCGTACCTATGGAAGGTGCCAGTGGCGGTATTATTCTGTCTGCTAGCCATAATCCGAAACAATGGAATGCTTTAAAACTGCTTAATGAGTATGGAGAATTTATCGATGCAGATGCGGGTGAATCTATTATTTCATTAGTTCAAAATGAAAAATATGAGTTTAGTCAAGTCGATGATTTAGGTCGCATTAAAAAAGATAATACTTACATTGACAAACATATTCAAGCTATTTTGGCCTTACCTTTAGTCGATATTGAGGCCATTAAATCTCAGGGATATACGGTGGTTGTAGATGCAGTGAATTCTACTGGAGGTATTGCCTTACCTGCCTTACTCGGCACTTTAGGAGTAAAAACTATTGCCTTACATTGCACACCAAATGGTGAATTCCCCCATAATCCCGAACCGCTCAAAGAAAATCTCGGAGATTTAATGCAGGCAGTTGTTGACCATCAGGCTGACCTCGGTTTTGCAGTCGACCCTGATGTAGATCGTTTAGCCATTGTCGATGAGTCCGGCAAAATGTTTGGTGAGGAATATTCTTTAGTTGCCGTCGCGGATTATGTGTTATCAAAAATGCCCGGAAATTCCGTATCGAATTTGTCTTCATCCAGAGCGTTAAGCGATATTACCCGAAAACATGGCGGAAATTATCAAGCTAGTGCTGTGGGTGAAGTCAATGTGGTAGCCATGATGAAGCAGACAAAAGCTGTTATCGGTGGCGAAGGTAATGGAGGTATAATTTATCCAGACTTGCATTATGGCAGAGATAGTTTAGTCGGCGTGGCCTTATTTTTGAGTCATTTAGCACAACTAGAAATAAAGGTAAGCGATCTTAAGGAGAGTTATCCTAATTATTTCATGAACAAGAATAAGGTAGATTTGACCCCGGATCGTGATGTTGATCATTTAATGCAGTTGATCGCCGAAACCTACCAAAAGACTGAACGCGTCACTACTATAGATGGTGTGAAAATTGACTTTGAAGACTCTTGGGTACATTTGCGCAAGAGTAACACTGAACCTATCATTCGCATTTATACTGAGGCAAAAAACGAAGAAAAAGCAAATGAATTGTGCCAAAGATTCATTTCAGAACTAAATCAATTAGCTGCGATTTAGTTGTAATTATCGCATTAACTTTTGAAATTCGGAGTGGTGTTTCCAACGCTTATGAGACCATAAATAATACTCAGGTGTTTGTCTAATTTGCGACTCCAATTCATTAATAAATTTATTAGTGATTTCACCTTTTTTCATATCATTTGGTCGCTCGCTAATAGGAACAATGGTGCCCTTGTAATAGCCTCTTTTTATCTTTTCAATTTTTAAATAAATCAAAGCAAAATTCATCTTGCGAGCCATATCCTCAGTTCCTGTAAAAAAAAGCGTTTGACGTCCTAAAAAAGGAAAACTGTGTCTGAAGGACTTTGACTTTGGAGATTGATCTGAAATGATCATAGTCAAGGTCTTGATATGTTTTTCTTCGCAGCTATTGAGATATTTACGAATTTCTTTATTGGTAACCAAAACACCCTCAAATCGACCGCGTATGCGCCGAATCAACCGGTCAAAATGAGGGTTTTTTAGTTTTTTATAAACGCCTATTCCGTGAAATGGTACCAACATGGGCATCATAAAACTCCATTCCCAACTGGCGTAGTGACCGCACATGATTAATGTGCTGAGATCTTTTTTATAAAGTTCTTTGCAGTAATCAAGATTTTCATAAACGAATCTCTCGCGCAAATCCTGCTCTGATATGGTTAAACTTTTCAAACTCTCTACAATTAAATCACACATATGTCTGAAAAATCTTTTACTGATAATAGTTTTTTGCTCTTTCGTTAGTTCAGGAAAAGCCATCGTTAAATTAGCCATAACAACTTTTTTTCGATAGCCAAAAACGTAATATATTAGATAATAGCATAATGTAGAAGCGCCGTAAAGAAACCGGAAGGGAAGCTGAGATAGTACCCACATGATGGGATAGAGAAAGTAATAAGCGATTTTATTCATTACGAGGTAAAACTAATTAATTTTCTTGTCCTTCAAAGCATTTATAATATATAACCATAGATAACTCGTCAAATTTGTAGTCAGGGATAGCGTTGAGACTGACAGGCTGTCATATATTATGCTGTGGCATGAATGTTGACCTTATTGAGGCGAACTAAAACCGCAAAACTGAAACTATTAAAAATATATTATGAGTAAGATAATTGGAATAGATTTAGGAACCACTAATTCATGTGTATCTGTGATGGAAGGTAGCGAACCTACCGTAATCCCAAATGCAGAGGGCAAAAGAACAACCCCATCAGTTATAGCATTTGTTGAAGGTGGTGAGATTAAAGTCGGTGATCCTGCAAAGCGACAAGCTGTAACTAATCCGACTAAAACTATCTCCTCGATAAAACGATTTATGGGTAATAAATACTCCGAATCGAATAAAGAGGCTAAAAGAGCACCCTACAAAGTGAGTAAGGGTGACAATGATACACCACGTGTTGACATCGATGGTAGACTTTATACGCCCCAAGAATTGAGTGCTATGATTCTCCAAAAAATGAAAAAAACTGCGGAAGACTATATCGGTCAAGAAGTTAGTCGCGCCGTTATTACTGTTCCCGCTTATTTTAACGATAGTCAACGTCAAGCTACTAAAGAAGCTGGTGAGATTGCTGGACTAACAGTTGAGCGCATTATAAATGAACCCACTGCAGCGGCTTTGGCTTACGGATTAGATAAAAAGAGTACTGATCAAAAAATTGTGGTCTTTGATTTCGGTGGAGGAACTCATGATGTTTCCATTTTGGAACTCGGCGATGGTGTTTTCGAGGTGCTAGCTACCGATGGAGATACACACTTAGGAGGGGATGATGTGGATCAAAAAATAATTAATTGGTTAGCCGACGAATTTGAAAAGGAAGAGAAAATGGATTTGCGTCAGGACCCAATGGCCTTACAACGTCTCAAGGAAGCAGCAGAAAAGGCCAAAATTGAATTGTCCTCGTCAACCCAAACCGAAATTAATTTGCCTTACGTTACGGCAACGAGCAGTGGACCAAAACACCTGGTGAAAACCCTGAGCCGTGCTAAATTTGAGCAATTAATTGACGATTTGGTCAAAAGAACGATTGCTCCATGCTCGAAAGCCATGAAATCGGCCGGACTGAGTAAAAGTGATATCGATGAGATTATTTTGGTTGGTGGATCAACCCGAATTCCAGCGGTACAAGAAGCGGTTAAAAAGTTCTTTGGTAAGTCACCCAATAAAGGAGTAAATCCTGATGAAGTCGTTGCAGTTGGAGCAGCCATACAAGGTGGAGTTTTAACTGGTGATGTAAAAGATGTTCTTCTTTTGGATGTTACGCCACTATCTTTAGGAATTGAGACGATGGGTAGTGTTATGACCAAACTGATAGATGCCAATACTACAATTCCAACTAAAAAGAGCCAAGTATTCTCTACAGCGGCAGACAATCAGCCCAGTGTTGAGATTCATGTGCTTCAAGGAGAACGTCCCATGGCAGGCGATAATAAAACTATTGGTCGTTTTCATCTGGACGGCATTCCACCAGCACCACGCGGAACACCTCAAATCGAGGTGACTTTCGATATTGATGCTAACGGAATTATTAAAGTCAGTGCTACTGATAAAGCAACAGGAAAGTCGCAAGATATTCGTATTGAGGCTTCTTCTGGGCTAACTGAGGAGGAAATCCAAAAAATGAAGGCTGATGCCGAGGCTAATGCTGAAGCTGACAAACAGGTTAAAGAAACAGCTGACAAAATCAATGAGGCAGATGCTATGATTTTCCAGACTGAAAAACAACTTTCTGATTTTGGTGATAAGTTGAGTGAAGACAAGAAGCAGCCTATACAGACTGCTTTAGAAGAGCTCAAAAAAGCTTTTGAGACTAAGGATTTAGACACTATACAGCCAGCTTTAGACAATATTAATGAAGCTTGGAAAACTGCCTCAGAAGAATTGTACAAGGCTCAAGCTGAATCTCAAGGACAAGATTCAGGAGCCTCATCGAGTCCACAGGATAAAGGAAAGCCATCGAGTGATGATGTTGAGGATGTGGACTTTGAAGAAGTTAAATAAGATTAACTATTAAATAAATGAAAAAATAGCGACACCTGGTGGGTCGCTATTTTTTTGTTAGCCTACGAAATATACTTTTGCCTGAGATTAAGTGTCTAATATTTCCATTTTTATATCGATTCAGGGCTATTTTGGCTTAAGTCTAATTTTCGAAGAAAGCGATAACCCTTACTGTCTGATGAAATACTACAATAAATGTGTTTGAGGCCATTTGTAACCATCAAAAAATCAGAACCTAGGACACTGTTGTATTGAGCAATCTGATCAAAGGTGTTTTGATTGATTAAAACTTCCGGTCTTTTGCATTCAACTATAAGCTTTATGCGTCCGTCGGGCCAATAAACTATGAGATCACATCGTCTAGATAAACCATTCACATCTACCTTTTTCTCTGACTGCATGTGTTGCGCCGATTGCCCGTGATAGTCTATTAGCCATTTAATAAGGTGTTGCCGTACCCATTCTTCAGGGGTCAAAACCACGAATATTTTTCGTAGAGGATCAAAAATCAACCGTTTGTTTTCGCTATTTTTGATTCGAAAGTTGTATTCGGGAAAATTCAATGAAATCATGATGCAAAGTAAGGCTTTGTCAACTATTTATAAAACATCCGAAGGACGAAATAAACTCAAAACTAACCTTTCATTTTTTAAAGCGTAGACAAAATAAATATGAGTCTGGAACAGGTCCGCTCCATTATCAAATCCATCGATTCGGGAGATATTTCTCCGGTTTATTTATTCATGGGAGAAGAGCCCTACTATATTGATGTTCTCAGTCAATATATCGAACATAACGTACTTCCTAAATCTGAGCGAGGTTTCAATCAAGTTGTCTTATATGGCAGGGATACCCGGATTGAGGAAATTATTGAGTATGCCAAAAAGTATCCCATGATGGCGGAAAGACAGGTCATTATCGTCAAAGAAGCTCAAGATTTGTCCAGAACCATAGAACAATTGTCTGATTATGCAAGTCAACCCCTGGTAACGACGGTTCTGGTCCTGTGTTATAAGTATAAAAAACTTGATTCCCGTAAAAAGTTACTTAAAGCTATCAAAGCAAATGGAGTAGTATTTCAAAGTAATAAACTTTATGATAACCAAATTCCAGATTGGATTAAAAATGTATTACTTGGTCGTGGCAGGTCGATAGATCCAAAAGCTGCACAAATGTTGGTTGATTTTTTAGGCAACGACTTGAGCAAAATGAACAAGGAACTCGAAAAACTGATTTTAGTCGTTCCTGAGAATCAAAAAATCGATGCTGGATTGATTGAGCAGCATATTGGCGTTAGTAAGGACTATAATAATTTTGAGCTTCAATCAGCTATCGCACGTGGTGATCGGTTGAGGGCATATGCAATTGCTACATATTTCGCAGAGAACCCAAAGAACCATCCTGTTATAATGACTATTGCTTTACTCTATAATTTTTTCACTAAACTTTTACTGTATCACTCAATAAGCGATAAATCAATTGCCCCCAAAATTCTTGGGGTTAACCCTTATTTTATCAAAGAATATCAAAATGCCGCTAAGCTATTTCCCATGAGACGTATTTCTGTTATCATCTCTGGGATTAGACTCGTTGATATGAAGAGTAAAGGTCTCGGGACTGTTCCTTTGAAACAAAAGGATCTATTACAAGAATTGCTCTTGGTTATTTTTGATTGATTATTTTTTATCGATTGAAAAAGCTCCAGGCCCTGCTAGGGCTATTAAAGCGAATCCCGCTAAATAAATTAAAGCCAATTCTTTTTTTGCAATAGGATCATGTCCATGAACGATAAATGCCGCTACCACCATAGTTAAACAAGTAATTATTGAAGCGGCACGGGCCTTGAGGCCAATAAGGACAAGGATAGGAGAGACGACTTCTCCTGCTAAAACCAAAATAGATGAAAACATAGCCCCTAGACCAATCGGATCACCGACTAGGGCAAAATCACCATCTATGAACCGCATAAGCTTAGGGAAACCATGGGTCATCATAAGTAGTGATAAAATAACTCTTAAAATTAAGATACCAAGATTGGGATAGGGTTTCATAAATATTTTTTTATTTACTAATAATTAAAAATTATACTGGATCTAAGATAGTTTATTTTATTGATTTTCATCATATTAAAATCCTTAGGAAAGCCCTATTATTTCACGTATTTTTGTCCGAACAGTAAAAAAATAAAGATCCATTAAAAATTTAGTTGTTGAAGATAATAAGGTATTGGATCAAGGCAGCGCGGCTGCGCACTTTGCCCCTTTCGGTTTCAGGTGTCCTCCTAGGTAGTGCACTTTCTGCAGAGGAATGGTGGACTATTCCACTTTTTTGGTGGGCCATACTGACCACTGTAGGGTTTCAGGTTTTGTCTAATTTTGCAAATGACCTTGGCGATGGCGTTCGTGGAACAGATCAACAGCGATTAGGAGAGGCAAGGATGGTCGCTTCGGGGCGGATCACTGCACGACAGATGAAGTGTGCGGTCTGGATTTCAGCATTACTGAGTTTTTTATCGGCGAGTGTTGTGATTTTTTTGGCTTTTGGGCAGAAGAATTTTTTTCTATCTTTTTTATTTTTTAATTTAACTTTGATGGCCATTTGGGCTGCAGTTCGATATACAGTTGGGGTCAAGGCCTATGGTTACTCTGGCTGGGGCGATTTATTCGTGTTTTTATTTTTTGGATTGTTGGCCGTTTTAGGTAGTTCTACCTTATTTATTAAGCAAATTAATTCTGTTTTGTTATTTCCCGCTATGACAATAGGTTTATTTAGTGTAGCGGTGTTGAATCTTAACAACATGCGTGATGCTGAGCAAGACCTTATCTCTGGTAAGCGAACCTTGGCCGTTAAATTGGGTTTTGAGCGGGCCAAGCGCTATCATATTATCTTAATTTTAGTGGGTGTTTTTTGCGCCTTAGCCTATGGGGTAGTTGAAGCCGCTTTTGCCTTGGATTGGTTGTTCGTTTTGGCCTTTATTCCTTTAATGCTGCATCTGAATCGCGTTCGTCAAATTTCGGCCTTAGATGAATTTGATGCAGAGCTCAAAAAAGTGGCCCTGAGCACGTTCTTTTATGCGATCATCATGGCGTTAACCTTTTGATCCATGACTGCAGAATATTTCTCCTACACGTTAAATTTTAAAAGACCGAGTGGTACCTCCAGGGGCATCTTGCGTCAAAAACAGAGTTTCTTTATTGTGATTCGAGAGGAAAATCGATGGGGTATTGGAGAATGTGGAGTGCTTTGGGGTTTGAGTCCTGATCCCAAGGAGTACTATGAAGTCAGGCTTTCACATCTCTGTCAAAACATCCATTTGGGTTTAGAGACTTTGTTGAAAGATTTAGACCCTTATCCGTCTATTCGAATGGGTTTAATGACTGCTTTTGCGTCCTTCGATTCAGATGATCCTATGATGCTTTATTCCTCTGATTTCACCTTGGGAAGAGAAGGAATAGACATCAATGGATTGATTTGGATGGGGGATTTTAGCTTCATGAATGCTCAGATCAAAGCACGGCTAAGTGATGGGTTTCGTTGCCTTAAATTGAAGATTGGAGCTCATGGTTTCGATCAGGAGTATCAATTGATTAGGCAATTGAGAGGAGAATATAATCCAGATGATCTGGAGATAAGAGTAGACGCCAATGGCGCTTTTGACCAAAAAACAGCCTTAGAAAAATTAAAAAGGCTCAGTGAATTAAAATTGCATTCTATTGAACAGCCCATCATGCCAGGCCAGTGGTCCACGATGGCAGAACTGGTGGCACAATCCCCCTTGGACATTGCCTTAGATGAGGAGTTAATTGGTTTGTATACTGAAGAGAAAAAATGTAGAATGATCGATGAAATAAAGCCGGATTACCTCATTTTAAAGCCCAGCTTAATTGGTGGTTTTGACAGGGCTAAACAGTGGATTGACTGGGCTGAAAACCGCGATATTGGTTGGTGGGTTACGTCTGCCTTAGAAAGCAACATCGGGCTCAATGCTATCGCTCAATTCACTGCAAGTAAAAGCCGTTCTATGCCTCAAGGATTGGGTACAGGAAGTTTATATCTAAATAACATACCATCACCTTTGGTGGTGAAACAGGCCAAGCTCTACTATGACTTAGGTCAGCAATGGTCCTTTAATTTCTTAAATTTATAATTATGTTCATCGAGCAAGCCCAACAATTTAAACATGATTCTTGGCGATACTGGGTCGGGATGGTGTTTGTTTTTATTATCTGGCAATTAGGATCCATACCTTTGGCCGTTGCTGTTTTTGGAAAAGTGATGCAACAGGAGGGTGATCTCGAGGCCCTCAGCCAAGACCCCAATGCGATCATGCAGGTTTTGTCGCCGAATATGACACTGTTTTTAATGTTGCTGGCCTTTGCAATCGGATTAGCAGGTTTGTTGCTTTGGGTTAATCGTGTTCATGGGCAATCGTTTAGGTCATTGACCACATCGCGTTCAAAGATAGACTACCGTCGTTTTTGGTTCGGATTTTTATTGATTGCAGGAACCACTGTGGCCATGACTTTAGTGGAGTATGCAATGAATCCAGAGTCATTTGAGTTACAATTCAATTTAGGGCCATTTTTAGGACTCTTGATTATTGCTGTTTTGATGATTCCATTGCAAACTTCATTTGAGGAATACTTTTTTCGGGCTTACATTTTTCAGGGTCTGGGTTTGATGACTCGAAATCGATGGGTTCCACTATTATTGACCTCGATTATGTTTGGTGGCATGCATGCATTTAATCCAGAGGTCGAGAAAATGGGTGGAATCATCATGCTTTACTACATCGGCACAGGATTATTTTTAGGCGTCATCACCCTTATGGATGAAGGATTAGAACTGGCTTTAGGTTTTCATGCGGGAAATAACCTGGTTGGTGCGTTATTGGTTACAGCAGATTGGACCGCTTTTCAAACGCATTCAATTTTTAAAGATGTTTCGGATCCCAGTGCAGGACTCGATACGATGTTACCCGTTTTTGTCATTTACCCATTATTTTTATGGCTTATGGCGCGTCAGTATGGCTGGAGCGACTGGTCAAGAAAACTTATCGGGCCTATTCTTTCAATTCATGAGTCGGAACAGTCAGACCAAGTCAGCGGGAAATCTTTAACCCAATAAGATGAGTATTGTGCAGCGTCCAAAATGGCACCCTAGTTTTAAATTAAACGGTTTATCCTTTAACAATCCTCAGGAATTAGAGGTTTTTTTATCGGAGTTGATCGAACATGGGGATGCTCATGAGCAGGATTTGGCTGAATTTCTCAATCAATGGCTCGATGAATCAAATGAGCTGACAGCCCATACCTCTGGTACGACGGGAAGGCCAAAGCCCATTTCCTTGAATAAAGAAAAAATGAAACTCAGTGCCAGAACCACCGGTGAGTTTTTTAATCTTGGACCAAATTCAACTGCACTTTTGTGTTTGCCCTTGTCGTTTATTGCGGGCAAAATGATGGTGGTTCGTGCTATAGTGCTGGGATGGGATCTTCTTGTGGTTGCCCCCACTAAGGACGCCCTTGCCAAGTACGATGCACATTACGATTTAGTGGCTTTAGTACCCCATCAATTGGCCCATTGCTATCCCGCTTTGGATAAAGTAGGAACCCTTTTGGTTGGGGGAGGGGTATTGCCCGAATCTCTTGAAGAAAAGCTTCAATTCTCATCGACAAAAGCCTTTGCGACCTACGGCATGACCGAGACCTTGACCCATGTGGCCGCTAGAAGATTAAATGGGGATCAAAGGAATCAGATGTATCGCGCGATGCCACAGGTGAGTTTTGGCTTGGACCGGCGCAACTGCTTGATCATTCACGCCCCGAACCTCTTGAATAAACCTCTTGTTACTAACGATATCGTTCGATTAATTGACGCTCAATCCTTCGAATTCTTGGGTCGTTATGACGATCTGATCAATTCTGGCGGGGTCAAATACGCTCCAGAGGTTTTGGAACAAAAATTAAGGCAATATGTCTCTGGTCGTTTTTATATCAGCAGTTTAGCCCATCC
>MDTG01050346.1_pt1 | contig 14889 bp, 12 predicted proteins | sample 811421 | NCBI WGS metagenome assembly MDTG01 (sample SAMN05326645, study PRJNA326480) | marine metagenome | isolation source: seawater | place: Pacific Ocean: South East | collected 2011
CACGCCACGGCTGCCCCGGATATGCACATCGGGAGCATGACAGACGACGACGACGATTCAGACGACGAATCAGACGACGACGACGACGATCGGTGTCCTTCTCCCAAACGGGGGGTTCTTTTGACGACGACGACGACGTTGGCTTTGGAAAAATCCTTCTTCTCCTCCTCCTCGTCGTCGTCGTCGTCGTCGTCGCTTTTTTGTTCGACGGACCCGGGCCTTTGGGAGCGTAGCGTCGTCGTCGTCATCGCGACAACAACACACCCATGACGACGACTCGAGTCACCGACGACAAAAAAGCTTCTTTGTTCACTGTTTCGAATGCATTCATGTAATTACGAACTTTCTACTAATCGTAGTGAACCTAGAATAGGTGCTAGTTAACTATATACCGTATGTCGATGACTAATCCGAACTCTAAACATACGTTTGTGAGTAAAAAGGATGCCGCATTTCGGACCTACATTCTTCTCCTTTCCTTCCTTTTTCTTCTTCCATTTTGTAAACCCTAAACTTACAAACCCTAAACCGAAAAGGGGGAAAAAAGAAGACCAAACGGGAACGCTTTTTATGTACAAGAAAAAGAAAGACATAAAAAAGTCCCTCTCATTATATCATCATCATCAGCTTTCGAGACGACGCAAAGAGGTTCTTTCCACAACGCGCGCTTTCAAAGCGGTCTTCGAGAAGAGCACTTTATTAACACACGCGCGCGCGCGCGCGCTCTAAGCCGTATAAAGGTAAAACCGCACCCACGAGAGGGGAAAACTCGAGAGCGTTTTTGTCGGTACGAAAATTTGCGCATCATTTTGTCGTCGTCGTACAATCGAAAGAGAGGGAACAACACCTTTACTCGTGAGAGAGAGATGGGGAGGAACGACGCGCTGCTCGAACGCATTTCCTCCACGCCGGCGTCGAAAAAGAAAGCCTCGACGACCGTCCGTCGCTCGCGACGGTTGGGTCCGTCGGTGTCCATCGTCGGGGACGCGGGCGATGGCGACGACGAGACGCCGATGGGAAAGATTCGAGAAACCGCCCCCAAGACACCGACGACGACGACGACGACGACGTCGCGATTGAAGATGGCGAGAGGAAAACCGACCTCGACGAAAATGAGATCGCCATTGATGGACCGAGGGAACGAACGAGATGTCACCGAAGTCGAAGAGAAGAACGACGAAAAGGACGACGGGAAGAAGAAGGAGACAAAGAAGAAGAAAGCGACTGCTACTAAAGCTGCTGCTGCTGCTGCTGCTGCGAAAAAGGCGACAAAAGGCGACAAAAAGACAGCCGCGAGGAAGCAACCGACGACGAGGAAGACGCGAGGCAAGAAGAAGCAAGAAGAAGAGAAGGAAGAAAAAGCACAGCCGGAGGAGATAACGATGGAAACGAGGGATGCGAAAGATGAAGGAACGAGAGCGACGTCAACGACGACGACGACGACGACGACGACGACGATATCTGACATCCAAGAACAAGAGGAACAAGAAAAGATACAAGAAGAAATAGACAACGAAGACCCGATGCAGATCTTGAAGCTCGCGGTGGCCACGTGGCAGAAACGAGGGATGGACCCGTCCGAGGCTATTTTCGAGGCGTTTCCTTTGCGCTTGTCTGAACGGAAGGACGGGGCGACCATGCGACGGTTGATGGCGGCGTTGGCGGGCGTGGAGTTGGCGCCGACGACGGTGAAGAAAGCGAGGGCGATTCGGGAGGAGATGTTTGAGGACGTGGAAGGCGATGAAGAAGAGGGCGTGTGCGACATGGTTGAAGATAAAGAAGAAATGGGCGAAAGCAAAGCTGACTCGAAGCAATCGCTCGAAAACCACGCGTCGAGACGATTGAGTTTTGGGTCCGGGAATGGCGGAGAGCAAGGAGAGAATGTGAAAGAGGACGAAAAAGTAGCAGCACCAATGGTGCAAGTAGTAACGAATAACGACGACAATGAAGAGTTTGGCACACCGGAAGGGAAAGTTGAAGACGAAGAAGAAGGCGATGTCGAAGGCACGTTTAACCCGTGTAACTGCGGCGAGCTTGAATGTCCGAAAGAGAAAAGGTTGAAAAATAATGGACCATTTCAGCTCCCAGTAGTGAAAAAAGAGCAAGGAAAACAGATCACGCTGGCACGTACGTGGATGGATTTAGACCAACCGTCTCTGTCAAATGCAGAAGAAGAAGAAGAAGAAGAAGAAGAAGAAGAAGAAGAAGAAGACGATGGAGAAAGCGTTGCCGCGACGAATATAGACGAAAATTATTCAGTCCCGGATGAGGAGGACGAAGAAGATGAAGGAGAGGATGATATGGCAAGTATTGCGGGTACCGATTACGCCGCGTCGCCTCTCGTCGAAAGTATCATAGAACGTGCTGAGAAGAAGGACGAACCAGATCCTCCTAAAAAGGAGGCGGACGACGAAGAAGAAGAGGTTGTTATAGCTGCGCGACCGAAACGCAAAGCGGCGGCCAAGAAGAAAGTTCAAATTTTATCCTCAAGCGACGATGAAGAAGAGATAGAGGGTGATGATCAAGGGGGATATATCAATCGTACACCGGTGCGAGCGTCTAGACGCGTTGCAAACAAGCAGGACGAGATCGCGAAGAAAATGTCGAATCGCCGGAGAAATCAAATATTGGAAGATAGCGACGATGTTGAAACCTCAGAAGAAGAAGAAGGAGAAGAAGATTCTCTCTCGGAGATTGCGGAAGAAGAAGAAGCCGATGACTCTGAGTTCGCTCCCAGCGACGACGAGCACGAAGAAGTAAAACCGTTCTTGAAAACGGCGATGAAAACGCCCGGACCACCGGCCAAGACGCCTGGCAGAGTCAACTTCAAGACACCAACGCCTCCCAAAACGGGTCCAAATACGCTGTTTCGTGCAATGACGGACAAGAAATGCAACACAGCTTTACGTGCTGCGCGTCTCGCGGCTATGGAAGACGAAAAAAAAGACGAAGACATCTCTCCGTTCAATCTCGAGCGTTTGCAAACACCACCGAAGGAACAGGCGAATATGTCGCCAACGAAAATATTTTCTGCGTGGAAACCACCGCCCTCACACTCGAAAGCGTTAACGTCGGCGTTGAAATCCGTTGGTAAAACTATTGGTGGTAACTTGAAGAATGGATTTGACTTCAACAAGCACAAGGAGTCCATCACCAGAGCTCTTTTCGACGAGTTCAACGCAAACGTTTTCAATCGTCAACTTCCGGATGGGTTTGAGATAACTTGGAGTAAGAAACTACTCACCACGGCTGGCTTAACCGTGTATAAGCGAACCACGATAGAAGGTGTTCGTCACTTCACCGCACGCATTGAGCTAAGCACAAAAGTGCTTGACTCTGTGCACAAGCTCGAGGCAACTTTGTTACACGAGATGTGCCACGCGGCTGCATGGCTCGTCGATCACGTCGCTAAACCGCCGCACGGAGACGTGTTCAAAAAATGGGCAAAACTGGCGATGCAAACGTATCCGGGAACGAACGTGTCCACCTGTCATGCGTACGCGATACACACGCCATTCAAATGGAAGTGCACGCAAACGTGGTGCGAGCAGGAATATGGACGTCACTCAAAATCCATCGACGTCGAGAAGAAACGGTGTGGATTATGCGGTGGTCGATTGGAGTTTATGGGCAAGTTTACCTCCGACGGCGTCCTCGTGAAAGGTTCAAATATCGAAAAGAAAGCGACTGGGTATGCTAAGTTTGTCCAAGATAACTTTGGAGACGTGAAGAAAGAACTCGGCAATAAGACGCCGCACAAGAGAATCATGGAAAAATTGAGCGAAAAATGGAACGAAGAAAAGAAAGCCGGGAAGAAGAGCGATAATAACAGCAGCAGCGAGAGCAACAACAACGAAAGCTTCAGCGAAGATAAAGAGAATATCTCAAAAGAAGTGCCAGGAACAATTTCCAAAGCAGCTGCTAGGTCCACGAAGATGGCTTTGTTTGAAGACGAGATAATGTCTTTCACCGAAAAGAAAAAGAAGAACGTTTCCATCGAAAAGAAGGAAGAAGAGGAAGTCGAGACGAAGATGAAGGCGATGAACTTGAACTCGCTTTTGTTACAAGAGGAGGAATAACAAACTACTATGTACCAGGTAGCATATATTATCAATATAAAATAATGAATTTGTATAAGTATTGAAACAACTATAATATATGTGTCAAGGTCAGATGGTTCCTTGCTTTCGTCTGTAGAACTCGCTCTTCCTCGCTATGTAATATGTAACAAAAAATATATAAAATCCACCTCTCTTCCGCCGTGTGTGTCAAAATTTTACTTGGTGCTCGGGTCTTTTTGCGTGTACGTTCTGATGACTTCTCGGAGCATTTCATTCTCCTTCTCCAAAGTCTTGCATCTGTTTTCTAACTCGTCCAAACGCGCTTGTCTCTCTCTTTCCGCGTTTTCCAAAGAGTTCATGTATGCCTTCTTTCTCTCTCTCGCGTGTTGCGCAGAAACTCTGTTGCGCAACAACCTTTTGAGTCGTTTGCGTTCACGTTCATCCTCGGCAGTATTCCCAGTAGGCATATCCGGCAAATCCTTCGTATGGTCCGTGGGCTCCTCGTTCTTCTTCTTCGGCGGCATGGTGGTCGTCGTCGCTGTCGATATTTTTGCTAAGTTTCCTGTAGTATTCTTGTTCTTTTCTGTACTAGTGCCTTCGCTACTGGTCGCCGTCACGTAATTCGTCCTCTCCAAAGTATCCACGTCTGGAACAACCTGTAAATCCTGGTTATCTGTTAAATTCGAGCTCGTCGGTTTCCCTTCCGACCCAAGCGAAGTCTCTGCGCCAGCCTTTCTCTTCAAATGTAACAGCTGCTTCTCTTTCGCCGCTAACCGAACTTGTTTTCTTGCCTGTCTCGTCTCCCTCGCGGCGTGCCTGGCGTCCGCGGTCGGTAGTCCCGTTTGTACCGGATCAAAAGTCGCGCCGTGCACGCGTACCGGGACGTGGACCGGTTGGAATTGGTGCGGTTGGAACGAAGTGGTTTCGTCTGTGTGTGTGTGAAAGAGAGAGAGAGAGAAGGAGAAAAACATGTCAAAGAATGGTCATCAGTCGCGCGGGGGGAGAAAGGAAAAGATTATTTGTTTGTTGGGAGAAAGCATTCTCCTCCTGGGGAAGAAAGGCCCTTCGAATCGGGTTCTTTCTTTTCTCTCTCGCGTCGTCGCGGCTTCCTTCGACCACGTGGTCCGTCGCGACGCATCGGGTCTCGGACCGACGCGAAAAATGACGCGATGCCGACGCTTTTGAAAGCGCGTTTTGGTGGTCGCGTCTGCGACCGCGCGCGCGCGCGTGGACGTTTCTTTTTCCGGGGGAGGCGATCTCTTTCAAACGCAGGAGACGAGACGACGTACCTCTTTCCCCGCCTTCTGGTTCCGAGTCTGGGCACACGAGCAAATCCGTCAAGTCAGCCACGCCTCTCAGCAGATTATCCTCGATATCCGGGACTTCGAAGTTCGACTCGTACCCCATGCAGTAGTCTCGGAACGTCGCGCGCGGAACTCAAAGCGATTCTCGTATAGAATCTCCCTTCTTTTCCAGTGGTGGATATCCAATTCTTCCCGTACTCCTTCTTCTTCTTCTCGACGGATCGTTTCGAACGCGCGCTCTCTTTCTCTCTCTTTTTCTCTCTCGCTCGCTCGCGCGCGCACAAAAACACGCTCTCTCTCTCTCTCTCTCTCTCTCTCTCTCGCAGGAGGAGGAGGAGGAGGAAAAGACGGGGTGTGGCGGTCTTTTTGTGACGTCACAAAAGCGGGGGACAGGATAATACGAATACTTTTATAAAACCACCAATGCGATTTGATGCTTTGGCTAAAGCGCAGAGTAGAGTGTTTTTGCCTCTCTCGCCGCGTCAGCTTTTTTTTCCCCTCGTTTTGAACCAAAGAGAATAAAAAAGACTTCGTCTTCGTCCGGTAGACAACACTCCTCGTGATAATAAACGAAAAGAAGAAGCTCTTTTGAAAGAATAAGGAGTTTTGGAAAAGAGAGGAGAGGCTTTTTTTGCGTAAAAGGCGGCGACGTTTGGGGCAAAAACGCCCTTCCAATTTTTAAAACCCTAAAAGAGAGCCATATATTTAGGGTTTTTGGAAAAGAACTCGCGAGTCCTTAAATGTTAACACCACACTTTTTGCGAGCTCTTTTTTTAACACCACCAAACACCTTAGTAGGAGAGAGAGAGAAAGAGAGAGAGAGAGAGAGAAGATGAACTTCGTGAAGGCGCAGCTGGAAAAAGCGGAACGTTTCGTGGAAACGGTGGAGCAGAAAGTCGCGGAACGCGTTGTTATTAAAGTCGACGAGGACGACGACTTTGTTGGGCGGCCAAAAGTGGTGTTATCGGACGACTCGGAGAACGACTTCGACGAGGCCGACGACACCATTCGCGGTGATGCCTTTGAAAATGCGAAAGAGACGAAGAGGTCGCCGTCGACTCTGGAGGCGGCGGGAGGCGCGGAATGCAGGGCGGAGACGAAGAGCGCGAGAGACGAAACGAACGCGAGGAGAAGGACGACGACGACGACGCGCTCGTCGACGTCGAAACGACGGCAGAAGATGGAAGAAGAAAAAGGAGAAGAAGACAAAAACGAGGAGAAGACAAAAACGAGTAAAGAAAATAACGACGACGACGACGGCGAGTATCATGAACTGAAAGAGAAGATAGTCTTGTATAAGAATAAAGTGCAAGACTTGAAGTCGGAACGAGACCATTTTCAAAGACTACTCCGAGACATGCAAAACGAAGCGATGGTGAACTCCGATAAGATGATGTTGTCGCAAACAAAGCTGGAGCAAAAGTTGAAAGAGAAAGACGCGAAGTTGAAGGAGAAGGAGGAGGAGATTGAACGGTTGAACGCGACGGAGAAAATCAAGAACGACGCCGAGGACGAGGCGCGGTCGTTGACACAAGAGTCGATGGCGAACGTGTTAGCCGGAGCGAAGGAGGCGCAGATGCGCGCAGAAAGGCAAGCAGAGGCGTCGACTCGGGAGGTTGTCACGCAACGGGAAGAGTATGCAAGGAGAGAGGCGGATTTGGAGGATCAGTTGGAACGGCTGAGCAAAGACGTGGCGAAGGTTTCACAAACGAGCGAGGAGAGGGCGAGAGCGTTGGTGACTTTTGAGCGACGAGCGGTCGCGGCGGAGAAAGATCACGAGAGACTATCTGAGATGGTGGCTAGATTGGAAACATCCTTGGCGGCGGAGACGAAGAGAGCGGAGAGGGCAGAAGACGATGGCGAGTACGAGAGGATGAAGGAGCAGTTTGAGAGCGCGATTGGGGAGATGAAAAAGTTGAGGAATGAAGTGGATGTGGCCAAACGGAGAGCGGATATTGCGGAGAGAGATTTAAAAGTTAGAGTGGGCGTTTCGTCGAGTGGTAGTAGTGGTACTAGTAACAAGGAAAACACGAACGGACCGTCGCAGGAAGACCAAAATGAACTCACGGCGTTGCGAAAACAATCCGAGGAAATGACTAAGTTACTATACGAAAAACAACGGCAGTTAGAAAGTTTACAAGGGGAGAAGCAGACGTGGAGCATGCGTTTAGAACGTGCGAAGGAAGAGTTTATGAATTCTGCGGAAGTTTCCGCGAATGCGTCTTCGTCGGCGAAGCGAAGAGCAAACGCGATAGACATCGAAAATGGGAGAAATTTTGCGTCTTCAGATGCGGACATCGTGCCCATGGAAGCGTCGAGAACGTTTTCGCGATTAGCACAGAACAGAAGGGTCGGAAAAGTGGTCACGAAAGCCTGGCAAGGGCTAGATGCCGCCGCAGCGACTTTATCCGATGGCGTTCGATTATACCCGCTTGCGCGCGTCGCATTTTTCGGGTACTTGTTTTTCATTCACATGTACGTTTACTTTTTGTTGCACAAGTTGCAACACAACGCGCACATTGCTGAGTTGCATTTACACGACGTGGAACATCATTAGTAGTTTTAGAGGCTTGTTACGCTAGCATATATAATTAATGAAACGAAAATATCAAAAAACATTTTCCTTTTATAATACAAATCACGATCACTTCTTGTTGTTGAACCTTCGCAAAGTAGTGCTGCTAATCTCTTTCTCTTTCTACTAAAATAAATGACTAATTATTGTGTGTAATCAAGTAGTAATAACGCATGCGATAACGTCATGTGCTGGTGGTAAATTTCTTTCTTTCTTTACCAACTCGACACGCCGTATATCGGTCCTCTGATGCGTCTCGCCAACTGCATATCCTTCGGCATAATCGTCACCCTCTTCGCGTGAATCGCGCACAAATTACAATCTTCAAACAAATGCACTAAAAAGTCCTCCGACGATTCTTGCAACGCTAACAGCGCCTCCGCGGTCCATCGCATCGGTTGATCCGTAAACTCGTTGCAGATCTCTCGAATGAGCCTGGCGAAGGGTAATTTTCGAATCAACAAATCGGTCGATTTTTGATACTTTCTGATTTCTCGAATGGCTAAGGTTCCCGGTTTGTATCTGCGTTTCTGTTGAATTGGTGGGCCTGCGCGCGTTCGTACGGAGAGAGAGAGAGAGACGCTCGGTCAGCCCACTGGTCCCCGCTAAAGAAAGAAGGGAGGAGAGAGACGCCCCCAACATTTTTATCAAATGGGAAAAAATGAGAGAGACAAAGGGGGCGAAAATTCAAAAATTTTCAATCCTTTCTCTCTTCCGTTGCGCGTTGGACCCGCCCGACGACTTCGGCGCGCTCTCGAGAACGCATCTCGCGCGCGCGGGAGAGAGGACGGGAAGATAAAAAACGAGCTGCGCTTTTTCCAGTGCACAACGTACCGTCGAGTCTCCCAAACTCTGGCCGTCTTTGCGGGGGCGTGCCCTGTGTGATTTGAACGAGAGAGAGAGAGAGAGAGGGAAGACGAGTGAGTGTTTGAACGCGTCGGGGAAGAGATGATGAACTCTCTCGCGTGTGTTGTTCGAAGAGAAAAACAAAACGACTTGGAGAGCGACAACGCGTTGTTGTTGTTGTTGTTCAAACGCGCGTCGTCGTCGTCGTCGTCGTTTTCTTCGTTCGAGAGAGAGAGAGAGAGAAAGAAAGAGAGACGTGCCTTTCGTCCCACGCTCACGGGCCGAACCATGACGACGAGCGATTTTGTTGTGGCCTTTTCCCCAAAGAGCGGCGTTCTTTTTTTGTGGGTCTGCACCACTTTTTGAAAGACGAGATGAAAAAAAAGAAGGAGGATTCTTGTCTCTTTCTAAACCCTAATATATAAAACCCTAAACATACATATCCAAAAAAAAAGAAAAGGGAAAAGGAACTTTTGAGGTGTCCTTTTGTCAACACTTTGAGACGAAGAAGACTTTTTTGAGGTTTTTCTTCTTACTACTTCGCGTGGTCGCGACCACAAAAGGGACGAAGAAGAACCCCACCACGTTTGGCGAAAGAAGGAGGGAGAGTAAAAAAAAAGACACCACCCGCGTGGTAAACCACCACCACACCCGTCGTCGTCGTCGTTTACGTCGCGTTTCGTCGTCATGACGACGCAAACGGACCCTCTGGCGAAATCCGTTCGCGGGACGAATCCGCAGAACGTGATGGAAAAAATCACGCGCGATAAAGTGTACGCGATGACCTTTTGGAAGGAGAAGTGTTTCGCGGTTTCGGCGGAGACGTTGGTCGATTTAGCGGTCACGGATTTGACGCAGGTTGGAGGCATCTATGGTGGGAACAATCGCGCGACCGAGTTTCTTTGCTTGACGTTAAAGATGTTGCAAATCGCACCGGAGCGAGAGATTGTCATCGAGTTTATTAAAAACGAAGACCATAAGTACGCGAGATTGTTGGGGGCGTTTTATTTAAGACTGGTTGGGAACTCGGCGGAGGTGTACAGATACTTAGAACCTCTGTTGAACGATTACAGAAAAGTTCGCAGACGCGTGAAAAGTGGGGGGTGTGAGCTGACGACGGTAGACGCGTTTGTGGACGAGTTGTTGACGAAGGATTTTTGTTGCGACATCGCGTTGCCGAGGCTGGCGAAACGGTTCACCTTGGAGGCGACGGGTGCATTGGAGGAGAGAAAGTCGTTGTTAGAGGAAGATGTTGGGGAAGGGGAGGATTTTGAAACGGTGATTGAAAAGGCTGTGGATGAGGAAATGGCGAAGAGGAGAGCGATGACGATGCCAGGGGAGACTGTCAATGTAGATGGGGACGATGTCGATACAAGTAAGAAACGAAGTTTAGAAGAGGAAGAGAATGGAGAGAACCAAGAGAAGAAATCGAAGAAGAAGAAGAAGAAGAAAGAAGAAGGGGAGGAAGAGAAGGGTCAAGACGTAGAAATAGCCGAAGCGAACGCGTTGCGCGCTAAACTCGGTTTGAAACCGCTGAAAGGTTGATTTTCGAGTTTTCTCGTAGGCTAGAGGTAGCGCGCGTGCAAATAGACACGATAGATGCATTAGAATATTTTCAATAATAGTGGTACTAATAACACATGAATTAATTTATAAAAAGTGTCCAAAGCGAGCGTTTGTAATTATAAAGCGAGCTCGCTTTTCCATTCCACTCTCCCTCGTTTTACTTCGCCATCATCATCTTCACAAACTCTTCGTAGTTAACTTCACCATCGCCATCAACATCCGCCTCTCGAATCATCTCGTCAACTTCTTCGTCCGTCAACTTTTCGCCCAAGTTCGTCATGACGTGTCTCAACTCCGCCGCACTGATTGTTCCATTCCCGTCTTTATCAAACACTTTAAACGCTTCGTGCAATTCTTCTTCGCTGTCCGTGTCTTTCATCTTACGCGCCATCAAGTTGAGAAATTCAGGGAAATCGATGGTTCCGTTACCATCCGCGTCTACTTCGTTGATCATGTCTTGAAGCTCTGCTTCCGTCGGGTTTTGGCCGAGAGATCGCATCACCGTGCCTGTCGTAGTTTTGAGAGAAAAAGAACGCCAAAATCGGTACATTTCTGTGGTCAGTCGGCCGTCCAAAAGGATTTCAAAATATCACAAACTCGTGTTGTTGTTGTTGCGTGCGTGTCACCCGAACGAGCGAGCGAGCGTGCGAACGAACGAACGACCGACCCCCCTTCAGTTTGTGTTCAGCCTTTTGTCTCTCCGTTCGCTTTCGCGATTTTGAACGGCGAAAGAAAGACGTTCTTCCGGTGTTTAAAACGCGTTCGACATTTTCGTCCCCAATTTTCGTGTCACCGAGATCGTTCAAAAGAGCCAAAAGGGCAACGAGAATGACGACGAGGGGTCTCTCTCTCTCTCTGCACTCGGCCGCGTTCGTCTTCGCGACGCGCGCACGATCGAACGACGGCTTTTTCGACGACGACGCTATCTCTCTCTCGCGCGAAAGACGACGGAAAGAGAGAGAGAGAGAAAGGACCATCGCGAACACCACCGATTGATGATTGGAGAGAGGCGGGAGAATTGTTGACCACTCCCCCGTAAGTGTTTGGGGAAAAGGAGGAAAAAATGACGCAAAGACGACGACGAAACAACGCACCGAGCTCTTTCGTCGTGATGGTCCCGTCGCCATCTTTATCGAATAAAGCGAACGCTTCCTTGAATTCGGTGATCTGCTCGTCCGTGAGTTCAGCCGCCATCGTCTTCTTCTTCTTCTTCGTGCGTGTTGGGGAAACGTAAGAATGAAGACGCGCGATGTGATCGTTGTTGTTTTGCTTATTTTAATTGGAAAAAAAGAATTTTTCAAAGCGTCGTCGGGAGTGGTAAAAATGATAAAAATAATGGTGCGTTTTGGGAAATATCTGCAAATATACGGAGTACTCTGGCAAAGTACAGCTTGTGTGTGTGTGTGTGTGTTGTAAAAAATATGTCTCTCTCTGTTTCTTTCCACTACGATCCACGCCCTTCCCTTTCTTCGTGAACCAGCACGAGTCTCGAGGGCCTCCACGAACATCGTCGTCGCCATCGTCGTCGGAGATAAACGTCGTCATGTTTTCTTCTTCTTCTTCTTCTTCTCTCTGTCTCTCTCTTTTTCTCTCTTTTACGTCGCGAGCGAAGCTGCCAGACCTTCGCGATATCGGTCGCCTTTACGCAAAACGACGGAAGGAATATCGTCGAGAGCAGAACGCGTATCCTCTTCTTCATTGATGACTTGGTTCTGGTCAGCGTCGACAAATGCTTCGCTTTGTAAGATGAGAACGTTGTAGAAGCACCGAGCGGCGGCTTGACGCGTCAAAGCGTTGGATTCACAGAGTTCGGTCAAGTCAATGGAGGCGCTTGATTTTTCTTCTTTTTCTTCCGAAATAGCATCAAAAGCAGCTTCACTGGCGTTAGTATCATCCTGGTTCCACACGGTGTTCGAGGAAAGGAACACGAGCAAGTTCTTCGCGGCACGCGGGATGCTTTCATGACGGTCGCGACCGGAGCAATCCAAGTACCCGGCAGGATCTTCTTCCGTCTCCCGCAACGGCTGACTTTTGTTGAGCGGTTCGTTAGACTTTTGCGAGAACGAATGTACGAATATTGCACGATCCTCATGAATGATGTCTTCCTGCAAGTTTCCTTGCGGTTGTCCGTGGTCGTCTACGAACTCGAGTTCCTTACCTTCCAAAGCGTCCGCTAAAGAGGAAGGCGTGCGGACGACGCTTCCACCTCGAGTGCCTCGCAAGGATGCCGAAACGCCACCGCCAGAAGAAGGCGTGCGTACGAGCGCCGTGCGTTTTTCGGCTCTTTTAATGGCGTCGAATTTGAGAAAGTTCTCCTCTTCGTCGTCGTCCCAAGCTCGTGGAACGTTGTATGCGTTGTCTTCGTCTTCTGTGGTATACTCCCCGTCTGGACGGTGTTGCTTGACTTCTGGTGGTGGAACTAAGGTGGCGTCGCCAGGAATGGGCGCAAAGTTCACTTTCGATTTGTAGTTTGGGTACAACATCGCTTCGAACCTTTTCCATCGATTGCCTTTTCGGAAGAAAGATTCGCGTCCAGTTTGAAAAGCTGTTGCTCGGAAGTGCGAGGCTAACGCTTTCTCGTCGTTCATCAAATGAATGTCCATCTCGTCGATTGGAATCTCCTTTCTCGGACGGTCGCACAGGATATCATCGCAGTTCTTTAACCACGATTTATACTCGTTGTTCTCGATGCGCGTCTGCTGGTCAAAGATAATAGCCCGTTGGTTCGCAAGTCGCGCGACTTTGGGACGTTTTTGCCTCGGACGTACCAGTGCATTCGTCTCACGTAAGCCGAGATGGAAACGCTCCTCACGCTGCTCTTGTTCCTTTTGCGATTGAAACGCGGGCTCAAGAAACGCTTTTTCTTCTTCGGATTCATTCATCGGAATCGCCATGAACCCTTGCTGATCCTCATCCTCGGAACCTTCGTCTGGGATGGGCATCAAGATTTGGTCGTCGTCGTCGTTGTTGTTCTCCATGCATAATGCACGTTGACGCTTGCGTTCTCTCGCCTCTTCGTCGCCAGAAAGGTCGTCGTCGTCGTCGTCGTCGATGTGTCCACCGTACCCAAAGCGAAACATCATGTCTTCATCGTCCAAATCAAGCTTCGCCTTTCTGCTCTTTTCGAGTTGTAGACGCTTGTTGGACTTGTGCTTCGAAACGACAACATCGTTGTTGTCGCTATCGCCGGCGTTTTTTGCCCACTGCAAAACCTCTTCGTCCCGGAGATAAAACTGGTTGTTGCCTCCAGATACACCTCTCGAACCACTCGTTGCGGCGTTAAATTCGCTCATGTTCGACATCGTGTCGAGGTTTTCGTCTGTTCCTCTGCGCGGATTGTCTCTGTCGAGGAGCATGTTCATGTCATACTCGAGCAAATCGTCTTCGTTCAAACCACTGTTTCCAATTTTACGTCTCTTCTTGGACTTTTTCGTTGTCTCCGTATCGTCTATTTCATTTCCTTCGTCGTTTTCGTTCGCGAGCAACTTGACGTCCTCGAGTTTTTGCTTCGATTGCCTCGATTGGATCTTCACCAAACGTTGCACGACGTCTCGACAATCGTCGTGTAAAAACACAATCTTTCGATTGTATAGCGTAACGACACCTTTTAAAAGTACCGCAGCTAGACGTAAAGCCTACAGGAGAACACGTTCTGGTCAGCGTCGAGGATAATAACACAAAAGCAGAATAGAAAGAAAGAAACGAATCTGTCGCGAGTGCGCGCGCGCGTTCCTGCCTTTCGTCAAAGAGACACACGCACACACACACACACACAACAAAAAGAAAACGTACCAAAGGACTCGGTGGTTTCATAATCGTCGCGCACGCTTCGCTGATGGACATCCCGCTTGCTTTCGCTCGCGTCAGCCGTTTCGCTTTTTCCGGGTGGTGCGCCAAAATCTGCGTCATCGATGCGCGAAGAAGAAAAGAGAGGCCGTCCTCGACCGTCTTAGTGGGGTGTCCGTGTGCATTACTAATTAATACGCGGCGAGACGATCGAGAGTTCAAAAAACGCGCTTTCGAAACCGCGCGTCAAAAACCGCGACGCGAACGTCGAAACGCGCGTTTGGAAAAGAAAAACGTCGGTCGATCGCCGCACCCAAACGTTTCCGAGCGCGCCTTTCCGCGAGAGCAAGTCGACGGAGTAGAACATGATGGTCTTTCACGTGGAGTGTAGTATTACGTTGCGCAAAATTTGTTTTTTATTTCAAAGAGGATTTTTGTGTTGCGCGTATTTTCTTTCCTCTTTTTTTCTCCTTTTTTTCAAAAACGGACGATCGACGATAAAATCGTTTGTCCTCTAAAGTGGAAAAAAAAAGAGACAAAAAAAAGCGCATCATCATTAGTATTCATTCGTTCATTCGTCGAAATTCATGGCAACGAGCATCAAGAGCTTACACGAGAAGCTTCGAGCGGACTCCGGAAGCTTCCAGCGGCTGCAACAAGGCACGTGTCTTCGAAGTAAAAAAGATTTGTTTTTTTTTCTCCGTCTCTCTCTCTCTCGCGCGCGCGAAGAAGAAGAAGAAGAAGAAGAAGA
>MDTG01323597.1_pt1 | contig 14888 bp, 22 predicted proteins | sample 811421 | NCBI WGS metagenome assembly MDTG01 (sample SAMN05326645, study PRJNA326480) | marine metagenome | isolation source: seawater | place: Pacific Ocean: South East | collected 2011
GCACGCACACCGATCCTTCGCTCCAGGCGGTGATTTAAGATTGAAGGGTCGTGGAAGCGACAAGCCGGGATAGCTCAGTTGGTAGAGCAGGCGACTGAAAATCGCCGTGTCCCCAGTTCAAATCTGGGTCCTGGCATTAAGTTTTTGCAGTCGTTTCGTGTCGTACATCTCACCGGATGCAGGGACCGACCGCGTCTTTGACAACGCCGACAGTTTCGCAATGGTGTTTGACAAGACTTGGAAGCGTCTAAAAAGTCAAGCCACCGAAGCATCGGCCGACGTTGACTTTGTCGAGCAGGTCTTGGCTGAAATGACCGACCATCCCTTTCTGATCAGTTCGCCGGAGATGGCGCGTCAGGTGGCGGCTTTTCGGATTCGGCTTCTCGATCTGAACTGATCACGCTGTCATCAGATCGATCTGCGGGTCATCCACGTATTCCGTGTCTTCACCAGTTGAGTTTTGGAGAACACGTTCATCGTCAGACGACGTCAAGTTGATGACTTCAGCTGTCGCCTCGGGCTGATGTTCTGCCAGGTCGACCGGTGCCAGCCGATCCCTCAGCATGCGAACTTTCTCCTCACTTGCGGAGAGGAGCTCACCGGCGTTATCGCTGATGGCCACGGGCTCTGAATCGGCCAGCTGCTGCCCCTCAACCTCGGCCAACCTGGCTTCAAGCGCCATCACCCGATCAGCAAGGGTCTCAGCCACTCCGCTGAGACTCAACAACTGGCTGCAAAGCTGCTGCTCGAAAGCTGAGCGCGGGGAGGAGGTGGTCACCGGGCTGGCCTCGTTTTTGGAAGATTTCGCTGATGGTATCGATGCTGTCGGGCATGTAAACACCACGAATTCACCTGGGGCCTGACCTAAATTTCCGGCGGCAAAGCAGATGAATGATGTCCAGGCTGGTGAAAGTGTTGAAGATCAGCGCCTGGGTTGCTGTCTTCATTGTTGCGGTGGTGTATCTGCAGCGCTTCGGCATTGGTCCTTTGAAGGAAGCCGTGGCTGACATGGGCTTCTGGGCACCCTTGGGATTGTTTCTCCTGCGGGGTATCAGCATCCTTCTGCCAGCTCTGCCCAGCTCCGTTTATTCGCTCCTCGCCGGATCTCTGCTCGGTTTCCAGGTGGGTTACGTCACAATCATCCTGTCGGATCTGGTGTTCTGCAGTTCAGCCTTCTTCATCGCGCGTCGTTGGGGGCGGGGCCCAGTGAGCCGTTTGGTGGGGGCTGGTGCAATGCAGAGAATCGACGGTTTCTCCAAAAACCAGCTTGAAGGGAACTTCTTCTTAATGACCGGGCTGCTGATGACCGGGCTGTTTGACTTTCTCAGCTACGCGATCGGCATCAGCCGCACACATTGGAAGCTTTTCGCTCCGGCCCTGTTGATCAGCGTGCTGATCAGCGATTCGATACTGGTCGCCGTGGGAGCCGGAGCAGCCCAGGGAGCCAGCCTCACCCTGGGCCTCGCTCTTCTGGCCATGTTCGCTTTGGCCACACTCACGGGAGTGCTCAAAAACAAATCCCGATCGGCAGAGGAACCCGAGGCCTGATCCCCAGACGAAACACGACTTACATTGAGATCGGTCGGACGGCTCCTGATGAATGCGCTGAAAGATCCAAGAATTCAAGACCTGCAACAGCAGGCAGGTGAGAGTGGCGAACTGAACTACGTCGTTGGCCAAGGTTGCTTTCGGATCAATCTCCGAGATGACAACATTGCTCTTTGGAAAGAGACCTTCGAACAAAATAATTTTGCAGATAATTTATTGCTGGCCTGCGACAAAAACACAGGTGACCTGAGCAAAACCAAGCTCACCTGGGTTGTTGGATCAGCGATCCGAAGCGTCGCGGCCAGAACCACAGGGGAAGCCGCGACGCTGCTGAATCAAGTTGGTGTGGGCGATGACCTGGCCAGAGCAGCCGTTGAACACTGCCCAGGTCTGGCACAAGACCTGGTCTGGGCCTTCTATCTGGAACGGCATGGCTGGCTGATTGCGACACCTGTTGCCCAGTCCCAACCCTGATGGTTCAGGGATCACACCATCTGCAGCAACTGATCCACGCAGCAAGGGTCCAAGGGCTGAGTGATGACTTAACTCTTGATGAGGACTGCCGCAGAGTGATTGGTACAGCCGATCGCGAAAAACGCTTGCTGACACCTCAGGAACTGAGGCTGATCTGCTCGGCGACAGGTAGCAGCGCAGAGGTCGCTGCGCAGATTCAGATCCGTGCCGATGCCCTCGTCGACGAGGCACGGAGCAGGCTGTTGAGCGAGCAACCCGGATTGGTGCAGCAAGGCGGCGCACTTCATCCAGCAGAGCGAGCGGCGGCTTGTTGGAGAGATTGCTGGCAATTTCTTCGGGTTGTCGTCTACGCATACGCCTGTGGCAGGAGTTGCTTCAGCGATCCACATGGGATGAGCGCACTGAGAGAGCTGTACCGATTGATGGGTGTACCGCTCATGGGCCTGAACATTGCCCTGCAGCAATTGGAAGATCTCACGATTTCGGAGGTCAATGATCCCTGCGACCAGGCGCTGTTCACGGCAGCTTTCGGACATCTCAGGATGGAACTCAATAAAACTGCAGTTAAGAGCTGATACACCGTCGTCAGGAAATGAACCAGGCGGGAGAAGATCCTCATCAGTATTTGTGCTTATTGCTCCTTCATGGCCATCCCTCTGCTTGGGTATCCCCTGACCACTCAGAACGGACGCGTCAGCAATCTGGCCGGCGACAGCAGCACCGTTCAGCTCCAGACCTACGGTTCATCGGCGGCTGGCGACTACGGGATCCGATCCGCGATGGACAGCGTGATCGAGCAGGCCTACCGGCAGGTGTTCTTTCACGCCATGAGCTGCGATCGGGATCCTTTCCTTGAATCTCAGCTGCGCAGCGGGAACATCACCGTGCGTGACTTCATCCGTGGCCTGCTGTTATCGGAACGATTCCAGCAGGGTTACTACCAGTGCAGCACCAACTACCGGATGGTGGATCAAGTCGTGGGGCGTGTTCTCGGCAGACCAGTGCATGGAAACGCCGAGCGCCGGGCCTGGTCGATCGTGATTGCTGAAAAGGGCTTCACCAGCTTCATCGACGCGATTCTGGACAGCAGTGAATACATGGACTGCTTCGGGTATGACCTGGTGCCAGAGCAGCGATCCCGCATCCTTCCGGGACGTGCCCTTGGTGAAATCCCCGTCTATCAGCAGTTCCCTCGTTATGGAGGCGACTGGCGGGATTCGCTCCAGGAAAGGGCACCCAGCGCTCAGGGTGCAATATCAACCCTGGAGACATCCAAAGAATGGGCGAATGGGAAGCCGCCAGCCTTCGCACTCAAGCTTTGGCTGGGTTTGGCGATCGTGGGCGGTATCGAAATCGCTCGCCTGATCCTTACGATCGGTTTCTTGATGCTGAGCACCTGATCCGTTGACGGCCACATCCAACCCGCTCAACCTTGACTCCTGGCAACCCCCGGAGCTGGCACGACCAGAAAACAACCTCAGCAACCCAGTGGATGCAAGGGGAGCCAACTGGCGTGACATCGGCCTGAGCAATGTGGATCTCCGGGGAGCCAATCTGTGCAGGAGCGACTTGCGAGGAGCTGATCTCTCCTCATGCTCAATGGATGGAGCCGATCTGCGCCTGGCCCTCTTCGATGCTGCGACCAAGGTGCCCGAAGGATTCGACCTTGCAGCCAGTGGGGCTGTAGGCCCCAAAGCGAAATTGAACGGAGTGTTCCTGAACAACACTGATCTCCGTGAAATGGACCTGCGCGGAGCAGTGTTGATGGGGGCTTATCTGAGTGGTGCTGATCTGAGTGGTGCACTGCTGGATGGAGTTCGATTGGTGGGCTCCGATCTGCGCCGCGCCGTTCTACGCGGGGCGATGTGCCGAGGCACCCGTTTTGGTGGCTGCCAGCTTGATCAGGCCGATTTCCGTGGGGCCGATCTCAGCGAAGCCAGCCTTGAAGGCGCCGAGTCAATCAAAGGTGCCGACTTCTCCATGACCATCGGCCTCGGAAGCCAACGCGACACGCTGATGGCCCGGCCTTATGACGAGCTCGACTGCTGGAATCCATTGACACGGAGCACCACTCGCGACAGCCTCGAAAGCCTGTCCTGAGAAAGGTTTTCAAGATTCCGACCAACTGACTTACAGAGCCAAAGCGTCACGTCACGCAACACTTGGACATATTTGATTGAGGTTTATAAAGAAGCCGATTCAAGGTCAGGAATTTGAATGAGCATGGCTGGACGAACACGCCAGCTTGTCCATGCCCTTCGGTCCTGCCTCGCTTCTCGGGGTCGAACGCTTCTCCCAGGAGAGCGAAGCACCTCTCGAGCTGATCCCTGGCGATGACGACGCCCGGAAAGAACAGATCATCCGCGCCGTTTACAAGCAGGTTCTCGGTAACGCTTACGTCATGGAAAGCGAGCGTCAGCTCGTGGCTGAATCCCAGTTCAAGCTTGGAGAGATCAGCGTCCGAGAGTTGGTGCGCCGCATTGCCAAGAGTGATCTATACCGCGAGCGCTTCTTCGACGCCTGCTCCCGCTATCGCTACATCGAGCTGGCCTTCCGTCACTTTCTGGGCCGCGCACCTGTTGATTTCAACGAGATGCGTGCCCACGCCGAGAGGCTTGACAGCCACGGGTACGACGCCGATATCGACAGCTTCCTGGATTGCAGCGATTACCAGGACACCTACGGCGAATGGACGGTTCCCTATCAGCGCGGCTGGAAGACGGAAGCCTGCACAACCCTCCAGGAGTTCACCAGGAGCTTCCAGCTCTTACGGGGCAACAGCAGCAGCAGCCTGAAAGGGGATCTCGCAGGAATCAGCAGCAAGCTGGGTGGCAACGCCTACCAGAACCGGCCGATCCCCGTCGTTGCCCCCTCGTCCACCGAACCCGGCGGCTGGAGCTTCCGCCCATCCAAGAACCTCCAGGACGCTCCAACCCGCCATGGCGTGGGTGCCGGCGAACAAGGAAAAACGTATCGCGTTGAAGTCACCGCGTACAGCGCCAATAACGTGCGTCGGATTTCGCGCTACACCCGCTCCAACCGGGTGTATTTCGTTCCCTTCGACAAGCTCTCCGAGCAGTTCAAGCGTATTCACGCTGAAGGAGGGAAGATCGCCAGCATCACGCCTGTGAACTAGGGCTTTCGATGTGATTTCCAAGGTGGGCTGCCTGACCGTTGCGCATGAGGTCAGCCCCGCCAGGACACCCCCCTCATTACTCGACACCACATTCCCCTCACCCCTCCCACCATGTCCGCCTCCCAAGGTTTCGGCGCCGCCTCTCTTAACGATGCTCCTGTTTCATTCAGCAGGAACCGCAACGCTGCCGCCAAGCCGGCCCTGAGCAACGGCGAATTTCTTCGCCAGTCCTGCTCGACGATGAAAATCGCGATTGGACCCCGCAATCATGAGGATTGCCCCCATGGCGTGACCGCCCAACGCTATGCAGCTGACGACTCAGCAGCCTTGGCAACTGCCATCAGCGCTGCTTACCGGCAGGTGTACGGCAACGCCCATGTAATGGACAATGAGCGGTCTGTTGAGCTGGAAGCCCAGTTCGGCAACGGCGAACTGAACGTTCGCGATTTCGTTCGCGGCCTCGCCAAGAGCAATTTTTACCGTGCCCGTTTCTTTGAAGGGGTTGCTCCCCAGCGCGGAATTGAACTCAACCTGAAGCACCTGCTCGGCCGACCCCCTGCCGACCAGGCCGAGATGTCAGCCCACATCACCCTGCTGGCGGGCGGTGGCCACGATGCAGTGATTGATTTCATCGTCGATGGAGCCGAATACTGCGAGGTGTTCGGCGACGACGTGGTTCCCTACACCCGCTCTTTCACTTCAGCTGCAGGCACTCCGAACAGCAGTTTCGCCAACATGGCTGCGCTTGAGCGTGGCTTCGCCATCAGCGACAGTGCCGTCGGCAACAAAAGCCAGCTGAGCTTTGCTCTGGCCCGAGGCACCACCTCTTATATCCAGCGCCCCTCAGGCTCCCGCCCCGCCGCCGGCTCCAGCAGCAGCGCAGGTGCACGCATGTCTCTCGCCCCCAAAAAACGGGCCAGCAGCGACGGCGGAGATTCCACACCAATCCGCAACGACTCCTATGTGGGATTCGGCCTGGGTCAGCGTGTCCAAGAAATTTTTGAACGCGTCCCCGGAGACAGCGCGGACACAATAAATGGGCTGATCCGAGCCACCTATCGGCAGGTAATGGGCAACCCCCATCTGATGGAGTCAGAGCGGGCCATGTCCGCAGAGAGCAAATTCGCTGAGGGTTACCTCAGCACCAGGGAATTGGTGCGCGCCCTCGCCCTTTCCCCGGAATACAGCCGCCGCTTCTTTGAAACCAATGCTCCTTACCGCTTCGTGGAGCTGAACTTCAAGCATCTGCTGGGCCGGGCCCCTACATCCCAGGCGGAACTCAGCGAGCACATCCAGATCCTGGCCAACGAGGGCTACGAAGCCGAGATCAACAGCTATCTCGACAGCCCTGAGTACCAGTCAACTTTCGGCGAAGACACCGTTCCCTACATGCGGATTCTGAGCGAACAGGGTCGCTCCCAACTGGCCTTCAACCGCCACCTATCACTGGCCGAAGGCTACGCCGCTAGCGATGCAGTGCTTAACAGCTCTGCACTGGTGACCTCTGTGGCCACCAACAGCGTGCCCAGCGGCTGGCGCACCACCACAACCCGCACGAACCGCAACGGAGCTGTGGCTGGCTCACCCTCAGCCACGACCAAGCGCTTCCGAATCGTGGTGCAGGCTCAGTCCCGCGGCGGCCGCCAACGCACACCAAATGCCAGCTATCTGGTTTCAGGCAAAGACATGAGCAGCCAGATGAAGTACATCCACGCCCGCGGTGGCCGGATCGTCTCCATCACTGAGGTGATGTAATCGAGGGTCGTCTCGATACGCGCTTCATTCACTGACCACAAGGTTGTCATCCACGCCACAGCTGCGATGACAACCTCCCAATTTGAATTCCCCTCAACCCATGAACACCGCCACACTGACGAGCCCAGCCAATCAAGACCGCAGCCAGGCGCGCGACATCATCCTTGCCGCCTATCGCCAGGTCTTTGGCAACCGCTACATGATGGAACTGGACGTTCAGCCCTCAATCGAGGCGCTGTTCAACAATGGAGACCTAACCGTGCAGGGTCTGGTGACGGCTCTTGCTCAATCTGAGACCTACAGACGCTTTTACCTGGAAGCCAACAGCCCCTACCGCTTCGTGGAGCTGAACTTCAAGCACCTGCTTGGTCGACCTCCCCGCAATCAGGCTGAAATCAGCGAGCACGTCCGTCGTCTTGCCGATGAGGGCTTTGAATCCGAGATCGCCAGTTACACCTACAGCGATGAGTATTTGAACAATTTCGGCATCGACACTGTTCCCTATTCGCGCACGGCAACGAGCGTGGTTGGAGAGAGCACCGTGGCCTACCAACGCACACAGGCTCTCGATTCTGGTTTTGCTGGCTTTGACGGCGACCAAGCTTCTGCCCTGCAGATCAGCATTGCCTCCAACTCGAATCCGACAGTAGCTGGAACGCGGAAAGTGGTTGGTGGTGGAAAAATGTTCACAATTCTGTGGACATCACGAATCCAACTGGGTGCTGTGCGTCGTTCGTCGCAAAGGTCTGTTGTGAGCTACGGATCGCTCTCAAGAACCATCCAAAGCATCAATTCCCAAGGCGGAAGCATTCTCTCTATTGCGAACGCTTAAAGCTTGTGCTGATCCGGCCCTAAGGGCCGGATCAGTGGGTCATTATTGGGCCATACATCCACCAAAGCCACTGGTTCATTCAGAACCAACCTTGTTCTGAAACCATCAGCTCCTGAATCATGCCCATCCTTCGTCAACCCAGCCATCACGAATCGGGATCGAATCAGGGCTTTCAGACTTCTGTTTCCTCTGTTCCCATTGCCATGTCGATGATGATCGACTCAATGGTGAATATGGTTCAGAACAGCCGTCCCGAATTGAAATCTGATTCGAATAACAGCTCCAGATGAATATTGAGCAATTTGTTGCTCAAAGCGAGGGAACATGGCGATCCATGCGATCAGGCCATTCCCTCGCTTTTCAGCAATTTGAAGATGTCTTAAGTGAAGTTCAGATCGCACCTCTTGAAGCTAGTGATATTAATGTTGAAACCTTGTTGAAATCATCGAGCCTGAATGATGCCAATTCATCCGTTCAGGCACCATTCCGAATGACATGGTCTGCTGAAAGCGACTGGGAACCAGATGATCCCAGTGCAGTTTCTTCCGGCACATGCGTGATTGTTCCTGTCCCGATTAATGCAGAACGTGGCCATCTGCTCCGTAGCGTCGGCTATGCAGAATCAGCACCCGCGGAATCGGAGTATTGCTTTCTCGACGATGGAACATTCATTCTCACCACTCAATACGAACAATCCCTAGCCGAAGAGAGAATCTGGTTCGTCTCGGAGCACGTTCGCTGCCGCTCGTCCGTACTGCGCACTTCCGCGGGATCCGGTGTTTTGCAGACATCTTTTGCATCTGAAGTGCGCCGCCTCACTAGCTGAAGCCATGGATCAGTCCGCGTCTTCAAGAGCAAACGACGCACTGCTGCGATTCGCCAGAACGCTTGCTGGTCACTACAGCAATCGTGAACAGGCGCAGGACAATCCCAAAGATTTCGCCCACATCAACATCTTCTTCAGGCCCCTGCCGTGGGAGATCCTCGAGGGGCCAGGGTTTTATTCGGAGCAGAGTTATGACCACGACCCATGGCGCCCTTATCGGCAGGGAGTGCATCGGCTCTTACCGATGCAAAACGATGTCTTCATCGTTGAAAACTACGGATACGCCGATTCGATCCGCCTCGCCGGATCAGGTCAGCGGCCTGAGCTGTTGAGCGGCCTCAAACCCGAATCACTGAAGCCACGTTGTGGATGCGGTATGCATTTTCGAGAAGTCGAGCCTGGTCGCTACCTCGGTGAAGTGGAACCCGGGAAAAACTGTCTGGTTCCGCGAGATGGAAAATTGACCTATTTGGTCAGCGAAGTGGATGTCAATGCCACTGACTGGATCAGCCGCGATCGTGGCTTTGATCCAGAAAGCGATGAACAGCGTTGGGGCTCCGAACACGGGCCGTTGCGATTCAAACGTGTCACCCATCTAGGTGACGATCTCAACCTGAACTGGCTTCGCTGGTGAAGCAGCTGCGCCGCTGAAACCATTCGATGGCCAACTCCGATTCCGAAAAACAGCTGAAAGCCTGGATCCGATCTCAGCATCTGATCTGCGAGGGCACCGATTTCATCTTCGAAACTGTGGATCAGACCCACCTCGAGAAATTTGAGCGCTGCATTGAACTATTGGGTGGCCGGGTGCGCAAGGTCGCCGCCGCGGGGAACTGGCCGATGGGCCCCAGGCGAACATTCAAAATTCTCCGTGCCACAGCAGCTGTACCCCGTCCTGGCGGAGAAGAGCTTGTGACCTACTGGGCCAAGCGAGGAACCAAACGCACGCGGTATGCGGAAATCAGCTGAGGGGAATCAATCGTCGAACCAACCAAACCAGGTTGGCTTGCTGAAGTCTGTAACTGAGCTCCAACTGCGCAAAAGTGTGAGCGAATCAATCCTGAATCCCTGCTCAGCAGCAAGGGCGATGACCTCATCCTGGTTGCGGGCAAATTTGACCTGATTCTTGAGGTCGGGTTGGTTCCGAACCGATGCAATGAAGGCGGCAAGGGCAGCATCTTTCTGCTCATCGGAGAGCTGTTCAGGTTGGGAGGGGTGGTTCGACGAGTCTGAAACCGCAAATTCTGCTGCCCCCAACAATCCCTCGCTACCGGCACCATCCATCAGCAGCACGCGCCATCGTGACACCTGCCTGAAAGCCCAGCTCCAGTGGGCGGGGTCGGCCCGTAGCGCCAGGATGATGGCGTCATCGTTGGCCTGAAGGCTGTCCATGGCGACGTAGCGCCCCCACTCCGCCAGATTGATTGCAAAACCACGGATGTTGGCGTAAGCGACAAGGTCGTAATGGCTACCAAGGGTCTTGATACCGGTAGCAAGGCCATGGTCGTCAACGATGGCTTGTACAAATCGCTCGAGATCAGCAGTGGCCATGAATCAACACTCCTGAACCCAGAGGGCGAAATTGACTTTGTCGCAGATCATCTGAAGGACGAGGGGGCCACCTGGACACTGAAGGATTCGCCAGGGAATGCCTGCCGTCGTTACACCGGAATCAACAAGAATCTTGGGGGGACGCGTTGCTTGTTCCAGGGGAATCAAAGCGGCTTCGAGGGAGCTCTTGTTCTTGCGAAGTAACTGCTTCAGTTCTTCCAGCGTGCTGACCGCCTTCAGTTCAGGAACGGATTGGTGCAAGTCAACAAAGCGACGGATTTCAACGGCGGCCGCATCGATGACTTCCATCTGTTTTAGGTTCCCGATGGTGGATGAATCTAGAGCCAATCAACCTTCATCACCGCGTTGTGCATTTCTGATCAGCAATGGCTGAACGCTTCGACACTCTTTTCTCGGGAATGAGTGAAGAGGCCGCGATGACGGCTTTACGCAGCAATCCTGCGGATTTAGACAATCCAGGGACCAAATATCTGGCTGCGACACGCTTGGGTGCCTGCACATCGGAAGCCTCTCTGGACCGACTGATCGAAGCCGGCAGCAATACAACCGACAATCTCTATGAACGCATCACCCGGCGCAAGGCACTGGAAGCTCTCGGGCGCAGAAAAAACCCGAAGGCACTTCCTGTCTTAGTTCAAGCCTTAAAAGCCACGGATGAACCGGCGGTGGTGAACGCAGCCGATGCAATTGCGCGGATCGGCAGCCCACTCGACCCTCTCGAGATCAGAGCCCTGATCGAGGCTCTCAATGGACCAGACAATCAACGCCGAGCAGTCGTCCAAGCCTTCACGCGCCTGGAAATCCGCGACCAAGGTGGTGCGATTGAGCAATGCCGAAACGACGGCAATCCCCTTGTTGCAGGAGCTGCCCATGCCCATGCCGTTCGGGTGGAAGACGATGTCGACGGATTGACTCCACTACTTCAGCAGCTGCGTGATGGGAACCCAGGACGGCGAAGAGCTGCTGTGATCGACCTGGGAGATGCCGGACGGCCCGAGGCACTCACTGCACTCATTCGATGTCCTGTGTCAATGCCGCTTCGAGCCAAGAGCGCTTTTCAGATCGCGACCACCGCGGACGGATCAATTCAGCCTGAGAGCACATCACTGATCGAGCAGCTGCTGCAGGACGACCCAAGGCAACTGGATCTCGAGGTTGTTCCTGAAATGAAACCGAACCCGCAACAGATCCGTGATGGGCTTCAGCACCGCGACGAAGCGCGCCAATACGCCGCAGCCAACGCATTGATGGTTCTGCCGCGTGACCAGCAGCTGAATCAGATCGACAGCCTGCGGGAGAGCCTCGGAAGCGATTACGGCGTTCACTACCTGCTTGCCAGCTGCACAGGCCTGCTGGATCTGCATGAACGCAGTGATCTGGTACGCGCCGCACTAGCGGAGGCCGCTCCTCAATATGCGAAATCCCGGGTCGCCGCAGCATGGAGCTGTGTGCGGCTGAAGCTGCATGATCAAGTTGACCTACTGACCGAGCTCGGTCGCACCAATCCATGGCAACCGCTTCGGTGGAGCTGTCAGCGCGCCGCGGGCTTCCTCCAGTAACTCAGAACAACATCGCGTCTTCAGATTTTCTTCATGCCTGCTCTGCAAACTTGTATTGAGAAGCCTGAAGCCTTTGGCCGCAGACCCTTCACATCGGCTTACGGTCCCGGGGTGATGCATCGCATCAAGCCCCCTCTTTAAATAGCATTTGATTATGCTCGACGCATTCTCTAGGCAGGCTGTTTCCGCTGACACCAGCGGCAGCTTCATCGGCGGCGCACAGCTGAACGACCTCAAGGCTTTCATCGCTGAAGGCAACAAGCGTCTCGACGCCGTGAACGCCATCACTGCAAACGCTTCCTGCGTAGTGTCCGACTCCGTAGCAGGCATCTGCTGCGAGAACACCGGCCTGACCGCTCCCAACGGTGGTGTCTACACCAACCGCAAGATGGCAGCTTGCCTGCGTGATGCCGAGATCATCATGCGCTACGTCTCCTACGCCCTTCTGGCCGGCGACGCTTCCGTGCTGCAGGACCGCTGCCTGAATGGCCTGCGCGAGACCTATGCCGCTCTGGGTGTGCCCTCCGGCTCCGCTTCCCGCGCCGTGGCCATCATGAAGGCCTCCGCCTGCGCGCACATCACCAACACCAACAACACAACTGGTGAGAAGCGCAAGATGCCTGTAACCGAAGGCGACTGCAACGCACTCTCCTCCGAGGCTGCGTCCTACTTCGACATGGTGATCAGCGCCATCAGCTGAAGCTCCTGAGATTTTCAAGCACACCCTTCTTCTAAATCAATGAAGTCCGTTCTCACCACCGTCATCGGCGCCGCTGACAGCGGTTCCCGTTTCCCCACCAGTTCCGATCTGGAATCCGTTCAAGGTTCCCTGCAACGTGCAGCTGCCCGTCTCGAGGCTGCTGAGAAAATTGCTCAGAACTACGACGCCATCGCTCAGCGTGCTGTCGATGCCGTTTACACCCAGTACCCCAACGGCGCCACCGGCCGTCAGCCCCGCCAGTGCGCTACCGAAGGTAAGGAGAAGTGCAAGCGCGACTTCGTCCACTACCTGCGCCTGATCAACTACTCCCTGGTTGTCGGCGGCACAGGCCCTCTGGATGAACTCGCCATCAATGGTCAGCGTGAGGTCTACAAGGCCCTCAGCATTGACCCCGGTACTTACGTTGCTGGTTTCACCCAGATGCGTAACGACGGTTGTGCTCCCCGCGACCTGAGCGCTCAGGCTCTGACCGAGTACAACGCTGCTCTGGACTACGTGATCAACTCCCTCGCCTGATTCTCAGCCGAGAGATCCACAGCGAAGGGGGCGGTTCATCCGCCCCCTTTTTTAATGCCTACGCCGTTGGAGCCAAGGCATCAACAACGGCTCGCGCTTTGGCTACAACAAAGGGGTGAGGATCCGAACAGGCTTGCTCGGCCTGATTCTTCGGCGCCAGCATCAGCGTGGCGTAACGAACCTCCCAGAAAGGAGTCTCGGCAGGATCCAACCAGATCGCAGGAGGGGAGCCATTCCCCAGAGATGCCATCGCCAGCACTGCAGCTGGCTTGGATTTCATGAACTGGGGCCGTCGTGTGACGATCGCCTCCTCCAGGATTGATCGCATCAGAGGCAGAGCTTCCGTTGGCCAACCCTGGAGAGAGCCGAAAAGACGAATGAAAAAGTAGTGGGCGCCGTAGTCGTTATGGGCTTCGTCATACCAACGCTTGAGCAGCAGGGGCCAAAGCTCGGCGGCGCTCCGCAGCTGGAGAGTTTGCAACGCCAGATAACTACGACTGAAGTCGGTGCCGAAAAACTCCTGCACCAGAAAGGCATCCGTGGGTTCCTGGTCGTAGGCGTGCACGAGCTGGAGCGATTGGGGGCGGTCCTCGATCAGAGCATCGAGGACAGAGATCAGTTCAAGACCATTCAGAACAGCAACCCCCTCAGGCCAGAGCGCTCGCACCGCTCGCATCCGGAACACCGGCGACACAGGCGAGCGGAGAACTGCCGGTAGCAGCTCATGTCCACCGGCATTGATGACATCCTGAATCGCCGACTGACGATCCATCTGATTGGGCAACAGCATCTGTTCCGCCAGATTCATGAGCTGATCACGCCCCCCGTCCAGCTGAGCCGTAGCACTGATGGCCGCACCACGAACTCCAGGATCCTCTGCAGAATGAAGCTCCCGAATTTCCGGCAAAGCCTCCAGTACACCAAGCCCTGCCAAGCTCTGAATCAACACGCGACGATTCTGGGCAGGGTCGGCCAGAAGCTCTCTGAGTTTTCGATGCACCGATGGATCAGCGCAGTTGAGCTGTTGAAGCGCAACAGCCGCGTTTTCAACAAGATATGAATCATCAATGCTCAAACAGTCCCCGATCGCCGGCAGCGACTGCTGAGAGCCCAGCCGCCCTAGGACCTCAACTGCCTTACGGCGCGCAAGGCGCCGAGGTTGAGCCTGCTCCTGATCAACAACCAGCGCGATGAGGGCCGCTTCCGTCTCAGCGCCAGGGAAGTTGATCAGGTGGGCGGCGGCCATATAAGGATCACTCTGAGACTCGAGCAAGCCGACCGGGAGCAAGAGAAGGCGTAGGGCTTCCTGCTGCGACAGACCGGGATGGATGTTGTCGAAAGCGCCGGCCATCACTTCGTCTTTCAGTGCCAGTGATTCTGAAGGAAGCATCCCCACTTGATTGAGCCGCAGTCATCTCGTAAGGAAGATTGCGAAACCATGGATTCACAAGCCTTTTTACGGCAATGTTCCAGGAGTACTTCCGGCATCGCATGGGACCTCAGCACTGTTCTTCCATCGCTGTGCGCACTGGAATCCAACCCGGATCACGGCCTTGGACGTCCCGGATGGTTCGCGTGCCCCTCACCCAGCTGAGCCGGAGCATGCAATTCGTCCACCAGATTGGTGTGAGTGTTGAGGCGGTTGGCTTTGATTACGGCAGCCGATCTTCCTCCCCGAAGACAAAGACGGTCACCGAAACGCCGGCACAGGAGGAAACGACCAAACCCAAACGGCGCAGTACTCGGCGCAAACGCTGAGATCAGCCAGGGTGATTGATCACTTCGAACACACCATCCGCAGGCCGGCCCGCAGTTAAACCGGCCCAGTTGATGGCTTGCAGAAAACCGGAGGCATCGACAGTCTCCACGACATCCACACCCCAACCACCCTGTTGAAGCGGTGCTCCAGGACGTCCGGGAGAATCCTTGCGGCCACCAAGTGCAAGCAC
>MDTG01330489.1_pt1 | contig 14888 bp, 14 predicted proteins | sample 811421 | NCBI WGS metagenome assembly MDTG01 (sample SAMN05326645, study PRJNA326480) | marine metagenome | isolation source: seawater | place: Pacific Ocean: South East | collected 2011
CACTTGCGCTGTACCGCTCGCAACAGAGGTGTCTCACCGGAAACGTTGGCTGTACAGGAATCCAGGCGCCCCGGCCGTCATTGGACGCGGAAGCCCTTCTGATTGAAGGCTGCAGCGCGGTCGACGGCGGGGCTATCTCTGCAACAGACTCCGACGTGCTGCTGAAGACCGCCTGGATTAAGAGCTGCTCGGCGGAGAGGAAGGGTGGCGCCTTTTACCTGCAGAGCTCGGAGGCGGAGCTAAGCAATGCGGTGATCGATGACTGCTCGGTCATCTCCTCCCGTTATGGGATCGACGGCGGCGGAGCGATGTCAAAATAAACCTCCGAATACGCTAGGTCTGACAGGATATAGATGCCATGGAAGTGGCAGAAATCGACGACCTGGGCATAGAAATCGAGATCGACAACCTGGGCGGTTGGGTTGTTCGGATAGTTGAGCACCACGGCGGTCGGCTTCGGCACGCTGTGCTGGACCGCACGCTCTAGCGCAGCCATGAAATCGTCGTCCGGTTGGACGGGAATGTTGCGAACTGCTGCACCGGCGATGATAAATCCAAACTGATGAATAGGATAACTCGGGTTCGGGACGAGGATCACGTCACCAGGCGTCGTGATAGCCGATGACAGATTGGCCAAGCCTTCCTTCGACCCCAGCGTCACAATGGCCTCGGTCTCCGGGTCGACCTCAACCCCAAAACGGCGCCCGTAATAGGCGGAAATGGCTTTGCGAAGTCCCGAAATGCCGCGGGAATTTGAATAGCGATGAACCTTGGGATCCTCGACCGTTTCCTTAAGCTTCTCGATAATATGCGGGGCTGGTGGCTGATCAGGGTTCCCCATGCCAAAATCGATAATGTCCTCGCCAACGGCACGGGCTTCGGCCTTCATAGCATTGACTTCTGCGAAGACGTAGGGCGGCAGGCGTCTAATCTTGTGAAATTTCTGATCCATGACCCTTCAACCACTATTCTGATTGAGCCTATGAAATGCCAGATGGTTTAGGACTGCTCAAGCACGTTCCATTAGCGGCGAAATAAATTGCCGGTCATTCATAACGAAATTGTGGCCGCTACGGGTCAATCCGGCGTGGAAAACGAACGCCCGTCGATGCGGACAATATCCAAATTCGTGATTTGGTCGTCATCCACATCAGCTAGGCAATTCACATTAATTGTGTACGCATCAGGCTCGACCCGCGGACGATGAAATGGATAAATTCCGCAGGTATTGCAGAAATAGTGGCGCGCGGTTGACGTATTAAATTGATAAAGCGTCAGCGCATCTGCGCCGTCAATGAGACGGAACTGCGTCGCCGGTACACGGTGCATCAACGCATTGCGCCGACGACATATAGAGCAATTACATATCGCTGCGCGGTCAAGGTCCGTGTCGATCTCGAATACAACTTTCCCGCAATGGCAGGCGCCACGGTAAATGCGCATCCCCTCTAGCTTTCGAGGTAAATTTCCGCCCGCCGATTGCCCGCCTCGCCGGTTGGCATAAACTCTAAATAGACAGGTCGCGCGTCGGAAATAGCGTCAACTACCAACTCTTCCTTATTGACACCAAGACGTATCAACTCTCGGGCCACCGCGTCGGCGCGGTCAACCGAAACCTTAAAATTCACCATTTTGTGACGAACCGGATCAGAGGACTGGGTGCGGCTGCTTGCGTGTCCGATAATATGGATGCGCCCACCTCGCTCCTTCTTCAGTTGCAGGGCATTGGCAATGATTTGGCGATCTCGCGCCGTCAGCGCGGACGAACCGTTGCGGAAATGAATAGTCGCCACCTTCACGGCGCTGGAAACCAAAGGTTGGGTTGGGTGGGCGATATGGGTCAGCGGATTGGCCGCCAAGGGAGGTGTCTTGACGCTAACAGGGCTCGGGACCGGCGCACCAACGCGGCCAGAGCTGATGCCGGTGGAATTCACAATCACTGTCTCGAAGTTATCCCGCGCGATTGCACCCGGCGCCGAGGTCAGAAATTCAGCAGGAGGTTGACCGGCACGCGCCCGGATTTCGTCCAAACGTTTCTGGAGTCGGGCCTGAAAGGCCTTTTGTTCATCTTTCGAAGGAGGGGATACACTATCCGTTTCCACTGCAGACGGCTGCGCCAATCTTGCTTGTTCCACGGTTACGGGCGTCGCTGGCGTAGCCGGTGGAGCCGGCTGCTGTTCGGCAACACGTGGCTCCGGCGGCGGTGCAGCGGCTAGCCGGCTGGAGGGTTCACCCTGTCGAGCAATAGCCGGCGCATACTTGCGGCCTTCTGTGTCGGCTACAAGCCCACCACGTTTTCGCGCCTCGAAGTAGTCGCGCTGTTGATCCACAGTGGCAATCTTTGGAAACTCCTTGTCGGCGCCCGGGGGGGCCTTGCCGCGGTTCTTCTCAAGCGTATTCTTGACTTGTTGATTGGCGAAAGCCTCTTTTTCTTCTTCATTACCCGCAAAGAAATCGACCGAACTATTGTACCACTCTACAGGGTTAACGGCGTCCGGCAGCTGGGAGCACGCGCTGAGCAAAGAAATGGCAAACGTGATGACGGCAAAATGCCCACCAATGGTCAATAATTTGTTGTCCGCCATCGATTTCATCCCCCTTTTCAGTCGTTGCGTTTCGTTATATTGATACATTCTTTTCGCACCTGCAGCAAAAACTCTTGGATACCAAAATACATTTGAATAGTTAACCGATCGCAAACTACGCCGTTACAACCTCCCAAGTCGAGTGCCGAGGTGACGATTCGTGATTAACCTTAAAGGATTGGATTATGGACGATCAACCTCAGCCGACGCCGTACATGCCTGATCCGACGGAATTGTCGAGAACCTTAGCCGGTATCTCGGTGCGATCGCAGCGCCTCCTGGTCAATTCTATGCGCCGTCAGATAGTGCCCGGTGCCTCTCCGGAGGCTGATCCCCTAAATGTGGGTAAAGCCTTCATACAAATGACAGTTCAGATGATGGCGAATCCCGTCCACATGGTCAAATCGAACCTCAATCTTTGGCAGGATTATCTGACGCTATGGAACAATTCGACGCAACGCATGCTTGCTCAGGACACGGCACCCATCATTGAACCGACGCCCGACGACCGACGCTTCCACGACGATGCTTGGAACGAAAACCGAATTTTCGATTTCTTCAAGCAATTCTATTTACTCACATCGCGGCGGATTCAGTCCTCCGTGAATGGGGTCGAAGGCCTGGACAAGAAAACGGCCGGCAAAGTGGATTTCTATACTCGGCAATTACTCGACGCCCTATCGCCCAGCAATTTCCCCATGACCAATCCTAAGGTCTTGAGGACGACATTGGGGTCAGGTGGCAAAAACCTCCTTCAGGGCCTTGAGAACCTCCTCAAGGACCTGGAGGAAGGCGACGGGAGGATGAAGATCAAGATGGTTGACCCGGACGCCTTTGAGGTCGGTGTTGATGTCGCCACGACGCCGGGCAAGGTCATCTTCCGGAACGACCTCATGGAACTCCTGCAATTCAATCCAACCACCGAGGACGTGGTAAAAACGCCTCTAGTGATCGTGCCACCGTGGATAAACAAGTATTACATCCTTGACTTGCGCAAGAAGAACTCGTTCATCCGTTGGGCCGTAGAACGAGGCCACTCTGTGTTTGTCGTCTCTTGGGTGAATCCCGATGCGGGACTAGCGCAGAAAACTTTTGACGATTACATGCTCGAAGGCCCGATCGCCGCCATCGACGCAGCTAAGAAAGCCACCAGCGTCGACAGCGTGAACATGATCGGTTACTGCATTGGCGGCACTCTAGTCGCCTCGGCTTTGGCTTATCTCACCGCGAAAGACGACGTGGACCAGGTTAATTCTGTCACGTTTTTCGCCACCATGGTGGATTTTGAGGAACCGGGCGATCTTGGAGTTTTCATCGACGAGTCCCAATTAACCAGCCTGGAAAAAAAAATGACCGAGCGCGGTTATCTGGAAGGCGATGAGATGGCCACCACCTTCAATATGCTCCGGTCCAACGACCTAATCTGGTCATTCGTTATCAACAACTACCTGATGGGAAAGGAGCCGTTTCCGCTCGACCTCTTTTCCTGGAACGCAGACGCGACCCGCATGCCAGCCGCCATGCACTCGTTCTACCTGCGCAAAATGTATCTCGAAAACAAATTGGTGGAACCGGGCGGCATAGAATTGGCCGGCATAAAACTAGACCTTCGCGACATCAAGGTGCCAACCTACATCATCTCCGCGCGCGAAGACCATATTGCGCCTTGGAAATCCACCTACCGCGCGACGCACCTCTTCAAAGGGCCAGTAAAATTCGTACTCGCCGGGTCGGGACATATCGCAGGCATCGTCAATCACCCGTCGAGACCGAAGTACGGTTATTGGACCAATGCTAAAAAGGCGAAGACGGCCGCAGATTGGTTTAACGGCGCAACACAACACGAAGGGTCCTGGTGGCCTGATTGGGACAGTTGGCTGAAGAAACAGTCCGACAAAAATCGTGTACCGGCCCGCGTACCGGGGGAAGGTGGGCTAGAGACTTTGGCCGATGCACCGGGCACTTACATCATGATGAAGGCCGCCGACTAATCCCTTGTCTATTCGGCAGCCATTGTGCCTGACGGTTCGATAGCCGCCAGGTAGTCCGTCACGGCGCTAAGCCGCGACAACGTCTCCAGCCGCAGCAGCATCTCGTAGAGTGGGCGCGGCGCTTCCCCCGGGAGTTGCCTCTGCGTGCAATCGGCAAATTTCGCAAACAACGCCTCCTCACCCATCGGACGACCCGGTCCCCGCAGTACGACGTCGCCAGACCGGTGAGACAATTCCCGACCATCGTTCATGATGATTGTCACTTCGGCAGCGTAGGTATCCGTATTAGGATCATCCATGTCCGGATGGACGCAAGCCGAGATTTTCGTCATTAGATCACGCGCGTCACGATCATCGTAGGCCGCGTTCTCGAAGTCTCCCAACCGCACCGCGCCGTCGATTAAGGCGCGCGCAACCACATATTGTATGCTGAACTTAGCGCCAAGGCCGCTGATGGGGTCGGGATTATCAGTGTGCGGCAATCGCTTCGGGTCCGTGCGGATGTCAACCTTGGCTATATCTGCCAATTCCAGCACATGATCATGCTGTAAAGCCAATGCGCAATCGATGGCCCCGTGGGTTGAACCGCAGCACGGATAGGCTTTCAAGCTGGGGCCGGGGTCGATTACATTCCAAGGCGTTCCCCACTTGTCGAAAATCTTGGATACATCATAGGCGTCTGTGCCATTAAAGACCTCAAAGAAACCTTGATTGTGCTCAAATGCGGCCTCGTTAGCAGTGAACCCGTCCCGCGCCATCAATACGGCCATCACGCCGTTGCGCAGCGAATGTCCGATGTGCAGCGGTTTGGTCATGGTCCCAAAGTTGGCTTTTACCCCGGATGCCAAGGATACCGCCAGTGCCAACGCCTGGGCGGTCTGATCCTCGTTGAGTTCCAACAACCGAGCACCCACGGCAACAGTCCCAAATATGCCCAGCGTCGCCGTCGGGTGCCATCCCTTGGCGTAATGGTGATAATGCACACCGAGGCCGATTTGAGTTTCCGCCTCAAACCCCGAAATGTAGGCCGCAATGGCGTCTGCGCCGGTGGTGTCCGCCATATCGGCCAAGGCGAACATCGCAGGCACCAGCGGTACCGAGGGATGGCCGCCGATCTGGTTATTGACATCGTCGTAATCCAATGCGTGCGACGCAATGCCGTTGAGCAAAACCGCATCTAGCACCGAGGTCCGTCGCGAAAGGCCAAACAGGAGGGCCGGGCCATCAGTATCGGCAATTCCCGGAGTTGCGGCCGTGATGGTGGTACACGGTTCCGAGGCGCCGGCAATGGTAACACCCACCGTGTCTAGAATTCCGATCTTGGCCCAATGTACGGCGTCAGCTGGCAAATCCTGGAAAGTTGGGGCCAATATGCGCTCGGCCAGTTGGCGGGCAACGGTCATGGGGTTTCTCCCTCGTGAAATTGCATCTGCGTAATGATCACTCGCTAGTTGTCATGCAATCCAACAGCGTTCGCAAACCGCGGTCAATTTACTCTTATTTCAAGTCGGCATAGACAAGCACGGATCACTATTTGCAAACTGGTTCGGCATATTAACCTAGCAAGCGCCAAACGGATTAATTGCATCCTGTGGCGTGGACTGAAAAGCCTCTACAAATCAATTTTTTGACCCGCTACAACGTTCAGGTGAATGGCTTCCCCAATCCCGAGTGTTAAGAAGAATTCGGAAACGTAATCACTCCATTTGAAGCGACAAGCTCATAATAATCCCTGAGAATTCAATATCCAGACCACTATAAAATGGCATAATTGCAGTGTTCGTAAAACCTCTATTAAATCGCGTGAATCTTTGAATTAAAAATATATCTTCATAATATCAATGCATTATCCTACTAAGTTTAAATCTTGAAGAAATTTGCGTGCGGCAGAATGAGGGTCGAGGCGACGCGACGTTATGGCATCAAACATGGATTTCAGGCTTGCCTCCCGCTCCCCTTCGACGCGTTGGCGAATCATGTTCTCGACAATCTTTAGAACCCGCATTTCGGCAATCTCATGTTGCCGGCGATCACGCTCTCCAGAATTCGACAAAAAGGCGCTATGATCATCAATGGTGGCACTTAGGTTGTCCACCCCCTCATCCGTTTCGGCGCTGGTGCAGATCACCGGCACTGACCATGCCCCATTATCACGACCGCGGAGGCCCAGCCCCAACATGGCCTTCAAGTCGCTAGCCGTCTTGTTGGCCTCAGGCCGGTCCGCTTTGGAGACCACGTGGATATCGGCAATTTCTAAAACGCCGGCTTTGATGGCCTGAACGTCATCACCAAGTCCTGGGGCGGAAACCACGACCACCGTGTGCGCGGCTCTCGCGATATCAACCTCGTCCTGACCAACCCCGACCGTCTCAATCAATACCAAGTCAAATCCGGCGGCATCAAGAATGTCCACGGTATCGAGACTGGCGCTGGCCAACCCGCCGAGGTTGCCGCGCGTTGCCAGTGAGCGAATGAAGACCCCCTTGTCCGTCGCCAAATTGGCCATCCGGATACGATCACCAAGAATCGCACCGCCAGAATATGGGCTGGACGGGTCGATAGCCACGATGCCTACCTTGCGGCCAGATTTGCGAACTGCCTGAGCAAGTGCCCCCACCAACGTTGACTTACCGCTGCCCGGCGAACCAGTGAGGCCGACCACATGTGCCCGTCCGGCACGCCGATAAATTTCGCCCATGGCGTCATGAGCCGACGCTTTTGCTTCCTCGGCCAGGGACATCATTCGGGCTATGGCGCGAATTTCTCCGGCATAGACCCCGTCGAGCAGCTCTCCCAAATCTCCCCCCTGAGACACGCACTATTCCCCTGAGCTTTGTTGCGCCGGCAATACCGGGGCATCGCCAGCCAGATCTCTAAGATCCAAGCCTTCAGCCCTGTATTCTCTGCCCAGTTCCGCATATCCAGGCCAAATGCGATTCAGCATCGCCTTATGGGACTCCTTAACTTTGCTTACAAATCGGGCCGGCGAACCTGCCCAGAATTCATCAGCCGGAATACGCTTGCCGGGCGGCAACAAAGAGCCCGCGGCCAAAAAGGCACCAGATTCCACAATACATCCATCCATGACGGTCGCCTGCATGCCTATCATACAGTGATCCTCAAGGGTGCAGGCATGAATGAGACATAGGTGGCCAACTGTCACGGCCTTGCCGATATAAACGCCGAAACTGTCTCGAGCGACGTGGATCACCGTACCGTCTTGGATATTAGTACCTTCGCCAATGCGAATCTGGTGAATGTCGCCACGAACCACACAATGATACCAGATGCTGGCCCGCGAGCCGATTTCCACATCGCCAATTACCACCGCCGTCGATGCGATGAACGCGTCATCCGCAATGCGAGGCGTGTGGCCACGGACGCTAAGGATCTTCTCCTGCATGCTCCCTCCTACGCTCTGGCGCCCAACCATCGGCGCAAAGCGGCGGAGACGACGTCGGGTTTTTCCAAAGTGGAGAGATGCCCGCTATCCTCGACCACCACCAACTCAGCCCCATCAATGCCATCAGCCATGGCTTCATGCAGATGCAAGGGCGTCGCCAAGTCCTGACGGCCACACAACACAAGCGTCGGACAGGAGATTGATGCGAGTGTCGGAGCACTATCCCCGCGGTCCATGATCGCAGTCAATTGGCGTTGGTAGGCCGCCAATCCGACATTCCGCGCAGACTGTGCCACCACGGCAACCAGAGCCTCATCCTTCAGATGTTCGGTATGTAACCACATGGCCATATGATCCGGAATCAGCGCCTCTAGACCGTGTAACTTGGCCTTGTTGATCCACGCTAGGCGTTCGCTACGCCGCGACGGCGCATCAGCCTCAAAAGACGTGTCCAGCAAGGCCAGTCGTGCGACGCGATCCGGTGCCTGACGCATAATTTCAAAGGCGCAGTAGCCCCCCATAGACAATCCTGCTAGTGCGAAATTGGGCGGCGCTTCATCAAGAATCCGCACCGCCATTCCGGCCATGGTGTCGTCTTCGGTCATCACGATGATCTGACAATCGGCCACATCGGCCAATTCGGCAACCTGATGTTTCCATAGAGCGTTATCACACAATAGGCCAGGCAACAGAACCAACGGGATCCGTCCAGACATTCGAAAGCTCCTTGTGAGTCGTACGCATGGACGGTAGCGATGTCCGCCGTATTGGCAAGGATTCATCACAACATGTTCGATAACCCTCTAAATCATTGACAGGGGACATCAAAACCCTACTATCCTGCAGTCTGAGGCATGAACAGTAACATAACGTTCGGCCGATCACATCGACGGGTACACCCGGCTTAAATGATTTTCTCCGATCTCGGTCTCAGCGAAGACCTATTAAATGCCGTCACCGATGCCGGCTACATCGAACCCACGCCCATTCAAGCGGAAGCGATTCCCTATGTCCTGATGGGGCGCGATATCCTGGGCTGTGCCCAAACGGGCACTGGCAAAACGGCTTCGTTCACATTGCCGATGATCGACATCTTAGCGCAAGGCCGGGCCAAGGCGCGAATGCCCCGGTCGCTAATTCTGGAACCGACCCGTGAATTGGCGGCCCAGGTGGCTGAGAACTTCGATACCTACGGCAAAAATCATCGCCTCGCGAAAGCATTGCTGATAGGCGGCGAGTCCCTGGATGAACAGGCAAAAGTCTTAAACAAGGGGGTCGACGTGCTGATCGCCACACCCGGGCGGCTGATCGACATGTTTGAACGCGGACTGTTGCTTCTCAACGATGTGAAGGTATTCGTGATCGACGAGTCGGATCGCATGCTTGATATGGGTTTCATCCCAGATGTCGAGCGAATTGCTTCCATGCTGCCGCCCTTGCGTACGACGCTTTTGTTCTCGGCGACCATGCCTAAGGAAATCAAAAAGCTGGCCGAACAGTTTCTCATGAACCCCAAAGAAGTTACCGTGGCGCCACCGTCGACGACCGCGGACACCATCACCCAGGGATTGCTGGTCCTGGGCCGCCCAAACGACCGCAGTCCTGGCGCTGAACAGAAGATGAAGCGCAACGCGCTTCGCGAATTGATCAAACGCGAGGATCCACGCAATGCCTTGATCTTCTGCAACCGTAAACGCGACGTGGACATCGTGCATCGGTCCTTAAACCGCCACGGGCTGGAGGCAGCGCGCCTTCACGGCGACATGTCGCAGCCCATGCGTATGGAAACCTTAACCAAGTTCAAAACCGGCGATATGCGCTATCTGGTCTGTTCCGATGTGGCCGCCCGCGGCCTTGACATTCCAGAGATGAGCCACGTTTTCAACTTCGATGTTCCTACGCACGCAGAGGATTACGTCCATCGGATCGGCCGCACCGGCCGAGCCGGACGAGAGGGGCACGCCATCACCATCGCGGTGCCGGCGGATGCCAGGTACATAGATGCCATCGAACGGATCACCCAATCACCCATTCCCCGTATCAAACTAGTCGGCGAGAAAGGCGGTGAGCTGAATTCAAAAAAAGAGAAGCCGAAGCGCCAACGCAATCGTCGGAACGACACGGAAAACAAAGCGTCGACCGGAACCGAAGCCGCTGCGTCCGCTGAAAATTACGAATTGCCCGACACCGCGCCGGCGGAAGAGCAGTCCTCTGACGAGCCAGGTAATTCGCGTCAGCGGAAAGAAGTCCGAGAGGACGGGTCGCTCGAGGCAAATGATGCCCCTGTTAAGGGGCTCGGCAATCACGTGCCAGCGTTCATGCTGCGCGAGGTTGAATTGAGCTAGCGCCCGTCTCAGTTTACAGCCCGCATGGCGGCATCGACAATATCTTCCAATGTCTGACAGTCCGGATTGGCCTTGCCAATGACCATGATGCCGTTAACTGTCCCGTTCAGGAACCGGGCCAATTTGCGAGAGTCGTGTTCCGTCGAAATATCGCCCTCTGCCTGAGCGCGGTGCACAAGGCGCTCGAAGGTATCTTCCATCAGCAACAAACCACTGCGGCAGAGATTTGCCGCGTCCGGGTCATCGGGACCGACCTCCACGGAGCTGTTGTTTAGGAAACACCCGCGGCGACCATCAGGCTCGAGGATGCGGTCTACCGCCCGGCCAAGGATCGAGCGGATCACTTGGCGGGCTGGCGTCGGAAGATCTATGGCCGATCGTACACGGGCGGTGACGTGATCTCGATAGAATTCTATGGCCTCCAGAAAGATGGCGTGTTTGTTCCCAAAGGCGCCGTAAAGACTGCTTTTCGAGAGGTTCATAGCGGCTGTGAGGTCCGCGACGCTCGTCGCAGTATATCCTTTTGTCCAAAACACCTGCATGGCCCGTTCCAGGGCCGCTTGTCGATCAAATGCCAAGGGTCGCGCCAATCACCCCTCCTTAATTTCTAATACGGACGATTAGATTAACATATTATGGACCGAACAGTCCTTAATAATTTATGGTCAGATCAAACCTGCCAATGGCGATGACGGATCCGCGAACTTCTTGCGGGGCATGCGTCCGGCCAAATAAGCTTTCCGGCCGGCCTTGACCGCATGCTTCATGGCTTTCGCCATGAGGATCGGGTCCTGGGCCTCTGCTACAGCGGCATTCATCAGCACTCCATCGCATCCCAGTTCCATGGCGATAGCAGCGTCCGATGCGGTACCGACACCCGCATCGACAATCACAGGTACTTCTGTTTGCTCGACGATAATGCGGATATTCAACGGGTTCTGAATACCAAGACCGGAACCAATGGGTGCACCCAGGGGCATGATCGCGACAGCACCAGAGTCCTCCAAACGTTTACACATGATCGGATCGTCCGTGCAATACACCATCACCTTGAAGCCTTCTTTGGTCAGGATCTTTGTCGTCTCCAGAGTTTCCACAATCTGCGGGTAGAGCGTTTTATGCTCGCCCAAGATTTCCAGCTTTACCAAATCCCAACCACCGGCCTCCCGCGCAAGCCTTAGAGTCCGCAACGCATCCTCGGTAGTGAAGCAGCCTGCCGTATTCGGTAGGTACGTGTACTTCTTGGGATCTAGGTAATCCATCAGCACGGGCTGGTCTGGATCGCAGACGTTCACCCGCCGAACGGCAACCGTGATTATCTCAACGCCAGCAGCTTCCGCGGCGAGGCGGTTAATTTCGTAATTCTTATACTTTCCTGTACCGATGATGAGACGTGAATGAAAGGCGCGGCCGGCAATTACCAACGGGTCATCCATATCAGCCTTCAAATCTGCATTAGCGGCGCTGTCGGGCGCACCACCGCCAATGAAGTGAACAATCTCCAGCTTGTCCCCATCGTTGAGGCCCATTCCAGCATAGTTGGACTTTGGTACGATTTCCAGATTCCGCTCTACCGCAACTTTTCGGGCTTCGATGCCGATTCGGCTTAACAGCTGCTCGACGGTCAACGGTGGATCGAAATTGCGCGCTTCGCCATTAATGGTCAATCGCATGGCGGGTGTCCTCTTGTGCCTTAAATTCCGGCCGTTACAGGGGTTTAAAGACACGATTATGGGCCCGTCCGTCGGCAGGTTCAACACCCAGAATCCTAGGAACTGGACCTTACTGCGCCCCCCCGGCATGATGGCAGAATAGATGGCAGTTGAACCGCGAAAGATGGACGTGGAAGCTGCCAGACAAACAACCAGTCAAAGATAGGGACGACCAACCTCCATGGCGAAAATCTCGAAACCGAAGATCGACCCTGATCTGGTCCGTGAATTGGCCACATTGTTGGACGAGACCGGGCTTAGTGAAATCGAATACGGCACCGACGGCTTCAGCATCCGTGTAGCAAAACACGTTGCCGCCTCGACCGTGAGTGCCGCCCCTGTAGCGGCGGCAGGCTCGATCGCTGTGCCGACGCAAGACGTACTGGTTCCCAATGAAGCCTCCTACGCTGACCATCCGGATGCAGTGAAATCACCGATGGTTGGCGTTGTCTATTCAGCTCCGGATCCCAATTCGACGCCGTTCGTGCAAGTCGGCGATCAAGTGACCGAAGGGCAAACTCTGTTCCTCATCGAAGCAATGAAGGTCTTCAACCCCATTGCCGCGCCGAAGGCTGGCAAAATTACACGGATCCTTGTTGATTCCGAGACGCCCGTCGAATTCGGCGAACCCTTGGCGGTAATCGAGTAAACGGCCAGCGATGATCGAAAAGGTCCTCATCGCCAATCGGGGGGAGATCGCGCTTCGTATTCTGCGCGCATGCCGTGAAATGGGAATCCAGAGTGTTGCTGTGCATTCCACGGCGGATGCGGACGCCATGCACGTACGTCTAGCGGACGAGAGCATCTGCATTGGCCCACCGGCGGCGCGGGAGAGTTATCTCAACACACATGCGATCATTTCCGCGGCCATCATCTCGAACGCTGACGCCATTCATCCGGGTTACGGCTTTCTCTCCGAGAACGCGGACTTCGCTGCCATGGTTGAGGAGCATGCCATCGCCTTCATCGGCCCCTCACCCGAGCATATCCGCCTGATGGGTGATAAAATCGCGGCGAAGAAGGCCATTGCGGAGGCGGGTATCCCTGTTGTGCCGGGCTCCGACGGCGAGGTCACCAGCCTGAGAGAAGCTCAAAAAATCGCTAAAGAGACAGGCTATCCCGTCCTGATCAAAGCGGCCGCCGGCGGAGGCGGGCGCGGCATGAAAGTGGCAAGGGATGCGGCCGGCTTGGAAGAGGCTTACCTGTTCGCCCGCACCGAGGCCGAACAGGCTTTCGGCAACGGCGCCGTCTACATAGAAAAATTCTTGGGTCAGCCCCGACACATTGAGGTGCAGGTTCTGGCGGATAGCCATGGCAACGTCGTTCACTTGGGCGAACGGGATTGTTCTTTGCAGCGGCGCCACCAAAAAGTTCTGGAAGAGGCTCCCTCGCCCGCCCTCAACCGAACGCAGAGCGATGCGATCGGGGAGACAGTGACCCAGGCCATGAAAGCCATTGGCTACAAAAGTGCCGGCACGATTGAGTTCCTTTTCGAGAATGGCGAGTTTTACTTCATTGAGATGAATACACGCCTGCAGGTCGAACATCCGGTCACGGAAATGATCTGCGGGATCGACCTTGTTCGCGAGATGATCCGCGTGGCCGGCGGCGCTCCTTTGGGCTTTAAGCAATCCGATATCCGGTTTCATGGCCACGCCATCGAATGCCGGATCAACGCCGAAGATCCGCGGAACTTTAATCCGTCACCCGGCCGGATTGGCGATTATCACGCCCCGGGAGGCTTGGGTGTGCGCGTGGACTCCGGTCTCTACTCGGGATACGCTGTGCCGCCCTACTACGACAGCATGATAGCCAAACTAATTGTACACGGAACCAATAGGAACGAATGCCTGATGCGTTTGCGCCGCGCCCTTGGGGAATTTGTGATCGACGGCATTTCGACCTCCATCCCGCTGCACCAAGATCTGATGAGGGCGCCAGACTTTATGAACGGCGACTATGACATACATTGGTTGGAAGCCTTCGTCGCCAAGCCGCAAGAAGACACATGAGCCGTCACGACACGGATCTAGACCTTACACCCGAATTGCTGCTCCGGGCCTACGCGGCGGGCATCTTTCCCATGGCAGAAACCCGCGATACAAACCATGTGTTCTGGGTCGACCCGAAATGCCGCGGCATCCTGCCCATTGCGGACTTCCATGTGCCGCGTCGATTACGGCGAACAGTACGGAACGGTTCCTTCGACGTTACCTGCAACACGGATTTTGCCGAGGTCGTCGCAATGTGCGCCGAAGCCACCAAGAGCCGCACGGATACTTGGATCAATCCTTCTATTGAAGTCGCAGTCAATGAATTGCACCGCATGGGCTTCGCACACAGTGTCGAATGCCGGCAAAATGGGGAATTAGTTGGGGGCCTTTACGGGATCTCCCTAGGCGCGGCATTTTTTGGCGAAAGCATGTTCGCTCGCGACAGGGACGCCAGCAAGGTGGCATTGGTTCATCTGGTGGCGCGCCTAACTCTCGGCGGCTATCGGCTCTTGGATACACAGTTCATTACTGATCATCTGACGCAGTTCGGCGCCATCGAGATTCCCGCCCGGGATTACCTGATTGAGCTCGAAGATGCATTGAAGTACCAGGCGACATTTCCAGCATTCGCCAACGGCGATATATGGGAAGAGTGTTTAATAAAAATTCTATCTAAATAGATGCATAAAATACTGTTTTTATTTACAATAAATCAATTAACTGTTTTTAGTTAATTTCTTTATGGTCGTGTTGAAAACAGATAGCCGCTCCGGCCCAAAGCCTTAACCCGATACATCGCCTCATCAGCGCACGCCAGAAGGCTCGACGCCGTATCCGCATCCTCTGGGTACATTGCAA
>MDTG01427592.1_pt1 | contig 14888 bp, 13 predicted proteins | sample 811421 | NCBI WGS metagenome assembly MDTG01 (sample SAMN05326645, study PRJNA326480) | marine metagenome | isolation source: seawater | place: Pacific Ocean: South East | collected 2011
CGCTGAAGGACTTAACTTCCGAGTTCGGAATGGGATCGGGTGTGGCCCCTTCGCAATAATTACCAGGCAATGCTTTATATTAGTTTAGTATATTTTTGTAAAGTTAATTATTTGGCTTAATTATTAGTTTATTTTAAGTTTAAATTTTGAATTAAAACTTTTAATTTTATCAATTAATGCTCTGAAATAAGTTCCACGACTTGTTGGTTCGCCGTAACATTTTTTACATATTTCGCTTTTCTCTTTAGAGACAGCTCTTAAGTTTACTATCCATTTTTTATTATCGTTTAAAATATTTAAGATTTTATTAGTTTTTGTATTTCCTAGAGACAAATCATTATTATATGTTTTACAACAAGGCATTAAACTTCCATCTGCTAATACTCCTAAAATTCTCTCTTTACATGAAAAACTATGAACCAGGGGTTTAAAGTCTGAAATTCTTCGTCCATGAATAAATGCTTTAACTTTTAAATATATATTAGGTGCAATTTTAAGACCTTCTTCAGACATATAATCTGGGCTAGAATTTAATAAGAAATCTTCTATTTCTTTATCACTAAGATTAAAAGAATTATCATAACTTTTTAAACCATTTAAAAAATTTTTTAAATCATCAATAACTTCCGAAATATTTTCTGGAACTGAAGCCTCACCAGTACTTAAACCTAAAAACTTTTTAATTATTTTTTTCCTTTTACTCATAAAATTACATGCAAGATCAACATTTACAATAGTTGAAGATCCTTTAATTTCAGATAGGAGTTTATAAATTCTTAAAAAATAATTATCTACATCTAAATTTGTTCCTCTAGACCAATTAAATTTTTTTTTATTTAACGTGTGTAAAGATATTTTTAAAACTGATGGAGCTGACTCAATTATATTTTTTCTTTTATTTTCATTATTCAGTAACATTGCATTAGTAATCAGCAAGTTTTTAACCTTTTTGGAATTTGCATACTTGATATACTTAAAAATATTGCCATCAAGTAATGGTTCATTGAATTGACTAAAACAAACATATTCAAATTTAGTATCGAGAGGATCGATCTGATCAATTAATTTAAAAACATCCTCATCTTTCATCACAGACTTATTATCATCCCTAATTGGATAAGGACAAAATCGACAAGCCATATTACAATTAGATTTTGTTTCTATTTGCAATACAGTAAAGCCGTAATCAGATAATTTCATAGTTTCTAAATGCATAATATATAATATAAAAATATTTTTATAAGTTCAATCATTGAACTTCAGATCAACTCTTGTCTATAATAGTTTTAAGTAAAAAAAACTAAAAATTAACAATATTTAATAAATATCATAGAGGTTTGAATAAATAACTGGTTAAATTAACCGACAAAAGATAAAAGAGTTGAATGTATTTGCTAAATTTAATTAATAACATACTTAAAAAAGTTTTTTATGTTATTTACAAAATTCTTTTAATATTAGACTTAATTTTAAATAAAATAACTAGAAAACGTTTTCTTTATTGGTTCAGAGAGTTTTTTGAAAGAGACTCTTATAAAACAAAAATTGTAAACAATAAAAAAATAATATTTTTTACTCCTAATGAAATTATTGACTGGCGTGTCCATACTCTTTTTTCTAAAGAACCTGATACTATTGAATGGATCGATAAATTTAAGGGAGAAAAAATTGTTTTTTGGGATATTGGAGCTAATATAGGTCTTTATTCGATTTATGCTGCAATAAAACATAAAGAGATTGAAATCATAAGCTTTGAGCCATCTGTTAATAATTTGAGAGTACTTAGCCGAAATATATATAAAAATAAGTTAACAAATTCTATTAAAATTTTTCAACTAGCTTTATCTGAAAAAGAAAATATTTTTTCTAATATGAATGAAAATGAATTTATCGAAGGTTGGTCAATGAGTAGTTTTGGTGATAACATAAATTTTGAAGGTGGTAATTTTTTACCTGAACATAATTATAAGATTTTTGGTACAAATATTAATTATCTTTTAAATAACAAAATTCTTCCATTTCCAAATTATATCAAAATTGATGTTGATGGTATTGAACATAAAATTTTAAATGGTGCAAATAAACATCTTTCTGACACTAAAATCAAAAGTATATTAGTTGAATTAAATGAAGATTATCCAAACCAATATAATTCTGTATTAAATTTAATGTCAGAGATCAATTTTACTCACAATACAAAAAGAGAAATTGTTTCTAATAAAAATAAAAAATTTTCAAAAACATCTAATCATATTTTTGAAAAATAAAATTTTTTTGGTGGACCGTGTAGGTAACGCTCCTACTACCTCTCGCATGTCAAGCGAGCACTCTACTTTTGAGCTAACGGTCCCTAATTAATAAAAAATCTAAATATTTAAATTGAGTTTATGTAAAATTTTTTTTATTTGAAGCTTTAATATTATGATCCTAATCTTAAATAAACTAAATTCTTTAAATTTTTTTTTATTTTTTTTTATCCAATATTTAAATTCATTGATATATAAATCAAACTTTTTTAAGCTAAAGTTGTTTTCATGAACCCTGTATACAGCTAAAGGTTTAGAAATATAACCAAATTTCAATTTTAAACTCAAATTAACAAAAAAATCAAAATCTCCGATAATTTCATAATGAGGATTAAATTGTTTTTTTTTAAAAATATTTCTTTTTACCATCACAGTTAAAATTCCTAATGAATAATCATCAAGAAGATTTTGTGTATTACATTGAACACTTTGATGATTTCTTTTTTTAATAAAATTAAGATTTTCATTTTTTATAAAATAATTTGAGTATAAAACATCATATTTTTTATTTTTCATAATATTTAATTGATTTTTAATTTTATTTTTTTTCCAAAGATCATCCGTATCTAAAAAACAAATAAAATCACCTTTTATTTTTTTTAAAGCTAAATTTCTAGATTTATAAAGTGTATTGAATTTAGAGGTTCTAAAATATTTGATACGTTTGTCTTTAAATTTTTTAATTACAAAACTGCTTTTATCTGTAGAATTATTATCCCAAAAAATAATTTCCCAATTCTTATATGATTGATTAATAATGCTTTTTATACTTTGCTTTAGGAACTTTTCTCCATTATAGCAATTAACTATTATACTTACTAATGGAAATTTCTTTTTCATAATATTTGATTGTTTTTCTTAGACCAGACTCTAAATTAATTTTAGGTTGCCAATTGTAATATTTTTTTATTTTTTTAATGCTCGGAACTAAAACTTTTTGTTCATCTTTACGCATTTTCAATTTCCCGAAGTGGATTTTTCCAAAATTTACTTTTTTTTCTATCTTTTCTAATAGTTTTTTAACAGATATGGCTTTACCTCTCCCCACATTGAAAATGCCACTTTTAATTTTTTTTGTTTTTATAATCTTTGTAATAAGACTAATTAAATCATCAATATATATAAAATCTCTTAGTTGTATCCCCGGGGAAGATTCAAAATAAGAAAATTTTTTTAAATTGAATATTGCTAGAGGTATAATTCTATCAATTTTTTGATGAGGTCCGTAAATCTGATACAGTCTTAGAACGATAAAATTTAATCCACTCTTCTCTAAATATTTCGTAGATTTTAATTTAGATCTCCCATAAAAAGAATTTGGTCTACATTTGTCGTTTTCTCTATTTGGAAATTTTCCTTTGCCGTATTCTAAACTACTACCAGCTTGTAAAAATAATGTGATTTTTTTATTTTTAAAAAAATCAATAAGATTTTTGCAAAGTTTATAATGCGACTTTTCTGTTTGTAATCTATTTTTATGATCAATATTTCCTCCAAAATTTATGACTATATCAAAGTTAATTTTTTTAAGTTTTTTAACTAATAAATTGTATTTGGTAAAATCAGCTTTTATAAAATTTATTTTTTTAAATTTTTTTAATTGAGTGGGAATATTTCTTGATACAGAGTATATCTTAAAATCTTTTAATTTAATCAGTTTAAATAAAAGGTTTAATCCTATAAATCCTGATCCCCCAATAATTAAAATATTTTTTTTCAGAACTAAATTTTTTTTGATTTTTCGATTATTTCTTTATCTCTAATTGTATCCATGCAATACCAAAAACCAGTGTGTTTAAATGCGTTAAGTTTTTTTTGTTTTCCTAATTTTGTAAGTGGAGTTTTTTCTAATATTGTTTGATCGGATTGGAGATATTTAAAAATTTCTGGCTCAAATATGAAAAAGCCTCCATTTATCCACCCAACATCTAAATTAGATTTTTCTCTAAAAACTTGAACTTTGTTATCAACTATTTTAATAGCTCCAAATCTAGCCGGAGGTCTTACAGCTGTTAGGGTCGCATAACTTTTAGTCGAATTATGAAATTTTAGTAATTTTTTTAAATTTACATTAGATAAACCATCTCCATAAGTTAAAAAAAACTTTTGATTTTTCAATATATTTTTTAATCTTCTTACTCTTCCTCCAGTCATTGAGTTAATACCAGTATTCACAATTTTAATTTTCCATTCAAAAGATTTATTGGCAAAAAAATTTTTTATGTAATTATGCTTGTATCCAGAGGCTATGATAAAATCTGTGTAACCGTATTTAGCATAATGTTTCATTATATAAATTATTAGTGGCACTCCTTTAATTTGAACCATTGGTTTAGGTATTTTTTTAGTGTATTCAGATAATCTAGTTCCTTTTCCTCCTGCTAAAATTACTACTTTCATATTGATTTTTTTCTTTGAAATTTTTTTATATTACTCTTTTGAATAATTTAAAAATATAAGGGTTTAATTTATATCTTAACATTCCATAAAAATAGTTTTTGTTCTCAACATTAAAAACTTTTTTCAATTTACGAGTACACAAATTGTAAATTAAAACTTTCCTTTCACCGCTACTATGACCTTCAAAAGAATGCCAAGTTTTTCTCTCTTCTCTTGAGAAAAAAACTGCTCTATTTTTTTTCCAGTCGATTTTTTCTTTTATAGTAGGATTTTTATTATCAAAGAAATTTGTACCAGAATTTTGATCTGGATCTAAATATATCACTCCGCTTAAAAGTTTTTCAGGTGTATCATCATGGATTGGAAATTTAAAATTTTTGCCTGTTCTGGCTACAGAAATCATTGAATAATCATACAAACTTAATTTATCCTCATTCATTTCCTCCAATATTTTCAGTAGGCTATCATTATAGCCTTCAAAAATTTCTTTAATTACAGAGCTATTCTCCCCATTAATAAAATTTTTATTTTTATCTATTCGGCATGTGAAGTATGAAACCCCATTTTCTGATGCTGGCGAGAACTCTAAGCTGTTGAGAGCATTAAAATCTTTTAATTTTAAAAAGTTATCTTGAATCTTAATTTTATAATTTATCATATCTTGTATCTTTATATATTAATATTAAACTTTTGATAATATCTTTTAATTTGGTTCACTGTTATTATTTTAGCTTTATTGTTATAAAAATTTTTATACCATTCTGAGGTAAACTTTATCGTTTCATTAAATGGCATAATTGTTTTCCAATTTAAGTATTTTAAAGATTTTTTAGAGTCAAGTTTTAATAAACCGGCCTCTTTAAATCTATTAGTTTTTTTTTCTTTATTCCATTTTATATCAGGCCAATTTTTTTTAATTTCTCTCAAACAATCTTCAACTTTATAATTCTTATTTGTAGATGGTCCAAAATTGAATGACTCTCCATTAATGTTTTTCTTTTTATTATTAAGTTTAAGTGCTAGTTCTAAATATCCATTTATCACTTCTATTACATGTTGCCACGGTCTGGTTGAGGACAAATTTCTAATCTTAACTGGTTTATTTTTGGACCATGCTTTAACACAATCTGGAATCAATCTATCTTTTGACCAATCTCCCCCTCCAATTACGTTACCTGCCCTAGCAACTGCAAAATAAATATTTTTTTTACGTCTTAAATAAGATTCGTAATAAGATTTGATAGCTATTTCGGCACCTGCCTTGGAAGCGCTATAAGGATCTTTACCTCCTAAAGTATCACTTTCTTTATAGGCTCCTTTTTTTTCGACGTTATAATATACTTTATCACTTGTAACTATAACTACATTAACATTTTTTTTGTAATGTCTTAGTATCTCTAATAGATTCAAAGTTCCCAAAGTATTACTTTTCCAAGTATCAATTGGGTCATTTAAAGATTTTTTTACATATGCTTGAGCAGCTAAATGAAAGATATAATCAGGTTTAAATTTATTTACAATTTTTTTAAATTTATTGAATTCTTTAATATCTAATTTAACAGATTTTACTTTTTTTAGCTCAGAACATAGTTTGTAGTGAGATGGATTTGAGGTAAAATTTTTTGAAATGCCTAAAATTTTTGCTCCAAAAAGCTTTAAACATAAAGTTAACCATGAACCTTTAAAACCTGTATGACCAGTGATTAAAATTTTCTTTTTATTAAAAATTTTAAATTTATTCATAATTAAGATAACTTATTAAGTGAATAGTCCGTGAGTGTGAACTCTTCATCTGTACCTAACATGTGATGGGGTCTTGCTTCTGGGTCATTTGACCATATTAGAACTTCAGGATCGTCATATAAAAAATCACAGTCTTTACAATATTCTATTTTATCAAATTCTTTCTTTTCATGTGCCTCCCTTAATTTTTGATACTTTTCTCCAAAGTACACATCTTCAAAACTTTCTTTATCAAGATGTCCTAGTAAACTTTTTTCTTCATTTGGGGGACCAAGTGTTTGACAACAAGGGACAATACCCCCTGTTCTATTTAATTCACCACCTGATCTTACAGTCAGTTCAGGAGCAAATGGTCTTCCGCACGTTCTTCTCAGAGTTTTTGCTCTGGCATTTTTATTGTCGTAGTTTCCACTCCAATTGTGCATTTTCCAAATGTAAGCAAATACACCTGTTTTTTTTATAATATTTTCTTTATATAAATCTATTTCATTTTTTAAATTTTCATTGTTAGTAATTAGGTGATAAGTGCCTAATTTAGTTTTAAGGTTATTTTTTGCAATGTATTCTTTAGCTTCATTTATATTTGACAATATTAACTTAAAATTATCAATATTCATCCATTGCTTGTAAGTTTTTTCGTCATATCCGATCATGCTGAATCTTATAAAATCTATTTTTTCATCTAAAACTTTTTTCAAAAAATCTCCATTCAATTTGGCCCCGTTACAATACATGTAGCACTTTAATTTTCTTTTTTTTACCGATTGAATATAAAGTGGAAGATCTTTCGCCATCGTAGGTTCGCCACTTCCCTCTAGATTTATAAGTGGATGACCATATTTAGGAACTATCATATCAAGTATTCTTTCAAATTCTTTAATTGGCATTTTTCTGGTGAAATTTTTTCCTCTGCCAGGATTAGATTGTGGACACATTTGGCAAGTGTAATTACAGCCACCGAATACCTCCATTACAATTCTTTTTAATTGGATATCTTTATTAATCATAAAATATAATCATTAAAGTAATAAACTATTATTAACAAGCAACTCCTGTATAATTTTCTAATTATTATCCGATATTTTTTTAAAAACATTAAGTGTTTTTGATAATTTTTGTGGTGTAAAATAGTTAGAGCTAAAGATTTTAGCCTTATTAAAATCATTATAATTAATATTATCTAAGGCTTTTCCGAAATCTTTAATTGAAGAAATTATTTTTTTAAATTTTTTTAAGTTAAAAATTGGATCAAGGTTTAGCTTTTCACCAGATTGTTTAAAGTAAATAGGGATTAAGCCATGTAAAATTGCAGTTACAATTCCTGTACTTCCTCTATAAATTACAGCGTCTGAACGTTTTAAATCTTCATCAAAAGTTTTTTTTGAAAATATTAAATTTTTTAAAGATGTGTATTTATCAAAAATTAAAAATCTTTTTGAAAAGGAATTTATATTAATTTGAGGGTGGGTACGTAAAATAAAATTTTTTCTTGGATAATTTTTAGCTAATTGTGCGGATAAATCAAATAAGATCTTAGTTTCTTCATATGTTCCTTCGGGCAAAATTAAAATATTCTTATTTAATTTTTTAATTTTATTTTTTTTATTTATATTTTGTACGTGCCTATTAGAACCAATTTCGAATATTTTTTTTTTAGTTTTAAAAAATTTATAAAAATACTTCATATTAGTTTTTCCTGAAGTTATTACGAAGTCAGGGTTAAAAAAATTTTTATATCTATGATTTATAATAGTTTGTAAATTCATTATTCCCGCATGTTGATATCCAACAGTTTTACACTTTATTTTTTTATTTTTTTCTAAATTTTTACAAACATTAAAAACTCCTTTTTCCCAGCAGTTTCCTTCAAAGCTTAAGGCAACAAGTGAAGGTTTTATTAATTTTACTAAATAATTTATTTGCATTCTTAATCTGAAATTATTCCTTGTTTCATATGAAAAAACATTCGCCAATATAAGTACATAATTTTTAATTCCCAATCTTTTGATTGATAGGTTAATTAATAAATTATAAAATTCTGTTATCTGATCTTTTAATACTATGAGTTCACCTTTTAATGTTAAAATCTTATTGAGAATATAAATTTCTTTATTGTGCTTAAGAAAATTAAAAATTTTTTTTGAGTTAATTTTCGTTAAATTAAGATAAATAATTTTAACTTTATTTTTTTTTCTTAAATGTTTAATGATATTTCCAAAAATAAAATCATGGTTAGAATTTTTTCTTGCTGAAAGAGTGTTTGAATTTACAAGACTAGTAATAAAAATAATATCAGTTTTTTTGTCTTGAAAATTATTATTAGTATAATTAAAAATTCTCAATACATCGTCCTCTATCTTTCTAATTGCAAATTTTAATAATTTAAAAATAACAGTAAAAGGTTGTATTAAAATTAAAATTAATAAGGTTAAAATATTATTTGAAAAAAAATATTTATATTTAACAAAATACTCCGGGTGCGGTTTGATAAATTGCAAACTAGATATGCAGTATGTTCTCCAAGTTGAATAATTTGAATTTAAAACATTAAAAAAAATCCTATCCAATTTCTTAAAGTTATCAATTGTATAACAATTCATTAATTTATATTTTTTTTTTGAATAAAAGTCTCAAATCACCCGAACCAAATTTTTTAAAGAAGAACTTTGTTTTCTTGTACGGCCTGTCAAAATCAGTTTTTGTCCCACCGTTTAATTGTCTAATAAATTTAAAACCTATTTTTTCAAGTTTTTTTTTAATATTGCTTAAATTAGTAAATCTATATTTAGCAGACAATGAGTCACCTAAATAGTATTCCTTATTAGTTGATAGACCTAACGATCTAACATGTTCAATTTTTTTTGAATTAGGAATTTTTATTAATATTTCTTGAGTCAATGCTGCTATAAAATCTTTTAACCCTCCACCACCGACAGTATAAACCCAAAAGTGTCCCCCTGGTTTTAATACTCTAAAAACTTCTTTATATGCTTTATTTTCGTTGTTCAAATGATGAAAAACTCCATTCTGAATAGCGAAATCAAAATAATTAGATTTTAATTTTGTTTCGTAAACGGTTCTTTTTAAAAAATTTATTTTAGTTTTAATTTTTCTTTTTTTTATTATTTTTTTTTTTATATTGTTTGCAAAATTGATAGAATCTTTTCCATAATCTATTCCGGTACATTCGGTAGCGCCAAATAAAGCGCAAGATATTAAAAAGTTGCCATGACCACAACCAAAATCAACTACTTTTTTTCCTTTAATGATACTTTTTAAATTATTAATTTTAATTCTTTTTAGATATCTCCCAAGTCTCTCTTCGACATATTGTTTATAATTAAAGTTCGTCCATAATTTATTAAATAATTCTTGATGTGTTTCCTCCCTTATAAATTTTTTATTGTTAATTTTATCTTTATCACTGAAATTCTCAAAATATTGTAGGTCTATGATAAAATTATTTAAATCTACTAATTCATCTCTTAAAAATATATTTGGATCTTTTATATTATTTTCATACAAGAAATTTTCCACTTTTAGAGTTAAAAATATTAATCTTGTTATTAAAAAATTGATTAAAAGTTTATTATTTTTTAATTTTTTTGTATTAAATATAATTTTTTTTCTTAAGTTTTGAGTTTGTAAATTAAATTTATTAATCATTAGTTTTCTCTTTCACCAATTTTTTTCGAAGGGATTCCTACGTTTATTGAATACTCTTCTGTAGATTTAGTAACTAAAGACATTGCCCCAACAACAGAACCTTTCTTAATATGAGCGCCTTTGTTAATAACTACGTTAGCTCCAAAAAAACAATCATCTTCGATAGTAACATCTCTATGAGTGTAACCCTGTTGAATAATAGGTTTATCTTTTTTTGTAAGATGCTCACTGGCATTTATTGCTATTCTAGCACCTAGTATGCAGTTCTGGCCAATGAAAACATTTCCCCCTCCATTTATTAATGCTCCTGTAGCAATTCCCGAACCTTTTCCAATTTTAATTAATCCTTCTCTTGCTGCAACAAATCTACAGTCTCCCTCGATCATACAGCCATCATCGATTATAATTTTACCGTTTTCTCTATTTCTTAAATCGATTTTTCCTAATATTTTCACTTTACCAATTTTAATATTTTTTGCATATCCTCTAATTTTTAAATCTGGAAATTTTTCAATGTTCGCACTTAAATTGATTTGAATACCCAAGATTTTTAAAAAAATAATAATTATCTTTGATTTGATGAATTTAAAAATTTTCATAATTGTTTACAGTTTTATTTTTCTAAAATTTTTTTCAGATTTAATATTATATCAGTTTTCTCCTTACTGAAATTAAAGTTAAATTCATCAACAGATTTTTGAACACTTTTAGAATACCACCAAGAATATACTCCGTCTTTCCATATCTTTTTAATAAATTTTGCTGCGCTCTCAGAATTATCAAAATATATATTATTTTTTTTAAGTTTTTTAAAAATTTTTTTACTTATATCGCTCATAGGAAATTTTTTATCCAAAACTATTATTGATGGGATATTAAGATAGAAAGTTTCTAATAATGAAGTCGAATTTAATGCGTGTATCACTAATTTTGACTCATTATATAATTTAAAAATATTTTTCTTATTATCCATCTGAAAATTAGCTGAAAATTTATTGAAAAAATCAAGACCTTTTAAATCACCGTTAGGTAATCCTCTTATTAAAGTTTGTTTTTTAATATCCTCAGGTAAACTGAATAAAAATTTTGTATAAAATTTTATAGTTTTAATAAAATCAACTGACCAAGGAAGTGCACTTGTATTTATAAAAGTGGTATATTTATGTCTTTTATTGCTTACAAAAAGTAATAAATTTTTATTCTTAGAATATAAATATTTTTTTTTTTTTAAATTGCGAATATTGCCAAATTTTAGGATCTTTTTATTTGAGTTACTCCAGCCATAACTTAAATACTTATCACATACCTCTAATTCATAATCTGTATTAAAATGAGTTTTTGTAACACCATAACCACCACCATGTTGTGCATAAATTATTTTGGTACCTTTTTCTTTTTTTTGAGCACAATAATAATTTATTGAAGAGTTTCCCCATAAACTTAAAGCAGAAAAAATTTTTCTTGGTTTGTCGGGTAAATTTTTATTATTTTTTACAAAATTTTCCAATTCTGAAAAATTTTCTAAAAATACAAGTGGGAGTTGTCGACAAAAAATTTTTGTGAGATATTCCTCAAACTTTCCTTTTTTTTTAATTTCTTCAGATAATAAGTCTCTTAATTTTTTATCAGGATTTAAATTTTTAGAATTTAATTTTATCTCATCAAAAAAAGGCATTTGGTCAAGCCTCCTACAAAGTAGAAATTCTCTTTTTGTTCCCAAATATGTTTTATAAATAAAATACTTGTCTTTTTTTTTATTAAAAATTTTAAGTGATTTTTTTATTATATAGAAAACTAAATCCTTAAAATTAAAATTATTGACTTTCTTTTTTAGAAAATTTTTTTTTTGAAATTTATGATTACTTTCAATTAAGGAAATTCGATTAAAATTTCTTAAAATATCTTGAACGATAAATTGATTCCAATAGTCCTTTCTAAAATTTAGCAAAAACTCTTCTGTATCTAATGGAACAAAAACATTCTCATCTTTAAATTTAATAGCTCTAGAAAGAAATTTTTCCTTTTTATTTTTTCTTAAAATTAACTCAAGAGAATACCATCTATCGAATACTATTTGTATAAATGGAAGTGACCAAGGTGATATAAACATGTACCAAAATTTTTCACTATAATTTGTCTTATGAATTAAATTTAGAGCTTTATAGATACTTTTTATAAAAGTCCTATTAAGCGTATATAAATATCTTGAGTCTTTTTGAAGTTGCTTTTGGTTTAGCCATCTATGTTTAAATATTCTTACCTCTGAAAAGGTATCCTGGTAGTATTTTCTGCTATAGAAAATATCGTCAGATAAAGCAAAAATTCTATTTTTTTTATTTTTCGGAAATAAAGAATTGATCTGGCTAAAAATTAAATAATTTTTCATTTATGAAAACTTTTTCAAAAATAAAGAAGCATTAATAAAATTGAAAATAAATTTTTCATCATTAAGCGATTGTGACTCATTGAACAATAATTTAAATTTATTTCTATTGATAAATTTAAAAATCTTATTTTTGTTTGAAAGAAATTTTTTATAAAATTGATGACTTTCAATATCAATTATTGAATGAATAGAATAGTTAAAACCTACTTTTCTAGTATCATTTAAAACTTTTTTATCTACAAAGTTTTTTCCTACCATTCTAAGGAGAAATTTTGTAAAACCTTTTTGAAAAAGGATTTTTGTAGGAACTGTATATAAAAATTCAACAAGTTTTCTATCTAAATAGGGTGCTCGGTTTTCTATAGAATGCCTCATACTATTAAGATCCTCCTCATGCAAGATTACTGGCACGCCCTCAAAAAATAATTCATTAAGCATTCTGTTTCTCATTAATGGTTTACAAAATTTCTTTTCTTTAAATTTATTTTTCAAAAAATTATACTTTGGTTTCAAGATTCTAATTTTTTTTTGGTGATGATTGTAAATGTGATCTCTAAATTTTTTGTTATCTATATACAAATTTGAATTTTTAAACAGAGGATTTTTTATATGAATTAAAATTTTTTTTTTCCAATTATTCAGCTCTTTTAAAAAGAATTTTTGATCCTTTATTTCTTGAAGAAATTGTAACGTATGATCATAATAACCTGAGAATATTTCATCGCCACCTACCCCTGAAATAAGAACTTTGAATCCATCATTAGAAATTTTTTTTGTTAAAAATGAGTGAGCAAAATAATTTATAGTAGATATGGGTGCATCATGATCACTTATTAATTTTTCTAATTTATCTAATGATTTTTTTTTAGGGATTTTTACAAAACTTGAGTTTATCTTCAAATATTTAATTGTTTTTTTAATATTATTTGTTTCGTCATATCTTTCATCGTCATCAATTATTGAAAAGCACTTTGTTTTTTTTTTTAGTTTCTTTTTTACGAAACCTATAAGAACATTGGAGTCTACGCCACCACTTAGGCAGCAAGCAATCGGTACATCGGCTCTCATTCTAATTTTAATACTTTCTGTTAATAATTTCTTTACTTTAAGGATTGCTGATTTAGTAGATATTTTTTTGGGTTTATATTTCAATGTCCAATATTTTTTAATTTTAAAATTAAGGAACTTTTTAATTACGCAAAAAGAACCTCTAGGAAATTCTGAAATTTCTTTAAAAAAAGTGTTGTAGTCTTTTTTTAAAGATTTATAACCCAAAAATAAATACTTCATTAATTTTTTTTTATCAATTTTAAATTTTTTATTAGACAGTGATTTAATAAATTTTATCTCTGATCCGAAGAAAAGATTCTTGTTATTAAGATAATAATACAAAGGTTTTTCACCAAATCTGTCTCTTGAAATTAATATTTTTTTTGTTTTATTGTCTAGTATTAATAAGCTCCACATACCTTCAAGTATATTCAAAAACTTTTCTCCGTAAAAAATATATGACTGCAATAATACTTCGGTGTCACTTGTGGTAGAAAATTTTACACCTTTGTATTCAAGATCCCTTTTTATTTCTTTAAAATTATAAATTTCTCCATTAAAAATAATTGCATAATTTTCAAATATAAAAGGCTGATTTGATCTAGTATTTATGTCAATAATATTTAAACGTGAATGTAATAAATATAAATTTTGGTTAAAAATTTTAAAAATTTTAAAATTTTGATTATCCGGACCTCTTTTGCTCATTAATGAAAGGGTTTTTTTAATTCTACTTTTTGGAATTTTATTTTTACCAAAATATCCTGCAATACCACACATATATAACTAGTTTATTTTCGAAAAATTAATACCAGATCCAACTATTTTAAATCCAAGTTTTTTTTTTATAATATTAATTTTATGATTAAATTTTGATGTTCGAGTTCTTATATATTTTAAATTTTTATTTTTCAAAAACTCTTTAATACCAAATGATAACAAAGAGTATCCTAAGCCGGTGTTGATAAACTTTTGATCAATTCTAAGAATATCCAAGTTAGCAAATCCTTTCTTTTCAGAAAATCCCTGGGCACCAAGAATTGTTTTTTTTTCACGTTTTAAAATTACAAAGTTCCATTTTTTTTTTTTATTTAAAATATTTTTTATCCAATCTCCGTATAGCAATCCAGAATACTTTCTGATTTTTTTTTCTAAATAGAATCTTCCTGGATATGGATTTTTTTTAAAAAAATTATATAATAACATTAAATCGTTTTTTTTTGCTTTGTTTAGGCCAAATAAATTTTTTTTAATAAGGTATTTTTGATTTATTTTGAAAGGTGTCACCTCCCATTGATAGTAGGTGTTATTTATTAAAAATTTTTGCTTTGATAAAA
>MDTG01012583.1_pt1 | contig 14886 bp, 12 predicted proteins | sample 811421 | NCBI WGS metagenome assembly MDTG01 (sample SAMN05326645, study PRJNA326480) | marine metagenome | isolation source: seawater | place: Pacific Ocean: South East | collected 2011
CGATGCATGGCAAAAAGGCTACGATCACAATCAGTTGCGTATTACTCGAGTAATTGAATCACTAAGACTCCTAGTTTCTGATGAAGCTGCGGATGAGTTTTATAAAGCTATTCTAAGACTTGTCAAAGACCCGACCATCTTAAATCCATCTACAATCAAATTTTGGGAAGAAGCATGAAAGAATTATTAGAAAAAATCGATACAGATGTTACAGCTTACTTCTTGAGCACTTTAAAGACGAATTTAAAATACACATAAACCTACCATTGCTAAATTTCAGAAATGGCAATATCCTAAATAAGTTCTTAAGAACAAGAACAAGAACAAGAACAAGAACAAGAACAAGAAAGAGAAATGGTTAGTGGTAAGAAAAGTTATGAATCTTGATGAAGTTTTAAAAGAAAGGCTTCATACAGAATTTAATAATGAAGAGCTTCCAGATTGGATGAAATTCTTCCTGAATTTAGGGAGAGTTCTTTCAAAAACAAAACAAGAAAAATTACTTATAGGAGTTGCAGTCCCTAGGGCTGATTTTTGTTCACTGCTTATTGCTGCTGGAGCTAATTTAGAATCTTTAGAATCACGCGGCAGGTTTAATGAAAAAACTAATGAAGAAATATCATTTCATGGTCTTAAAGCAGGCCAATTTTATAAAGTCTATTTAGACAAGAATAAAAAATGGGAAGATATGCCGTTTAAAAGGTTTTATGATGATGATGAAAATAGAACAATTGCACATTTTTTTAAGACCAAAGGTGGGACAAAGGAGGCATTGGTTTATGAAGAAAGTTTTCAAGAAAAAATAAAAGATGCAAAATATGCACCTAGTCAACTAGAAGTGCCAGATTTTTTGAGAGCTATATTCCCTACGTTAGATTTAACTTGGTATTTAAATGAGAGCTTAAGTTCTTCAACTATATCTAATACATCAATATATGGAGTTAAATCACATATTTTAGAAGACACTAGAAATAGAATTTTTTTTAGAAACGAAAATAATTCTTTGATTTCAGGCGTTCTAGCAGATTTATGCAAAATAGTAATAAATCAAAACAGAAGTTTTGGAACATTTACTAGAGTTATATCCGCACAAAGGTCAGATCAGCTAAATAAAATGAATAAAAATATAGATTCAAAAATAAAAATTTTTTCAGAAAGCGCCTATTCAAAACTTAATGCTGATAAACAGAGAGAAGAAGCAAGAATTGTTGTCTTCGATAAATCAAAAAGATATGAAGTATTGAATAATGCTAGAGATAAATTCATTCAAGAATCCAAAGCTTTTAATGCCATCAGAGCTCTAGATTTTATTGATATGATTCCAGACTCCATCACATTGTCAGTACACAAAATATCGTTATGAGCAGTTTCTCCAAACAAACAAAAATCTTTGAAGTTAGTGATAATTGGGAAGTTTGTTTGATACCAATTAAATATAAAAACCTCATAAAAGCTTTTAATATCATGAAATCTTTGAAATTAGATTATGATTCTGATTCAGATTTCATTTATGTTCTAAATCAAATCAGATTATTTTTCTATAAAACCACTAATTATTTAGGTCCCATGACAGATCTGATAGAAGATTTTTTTTCTTTAGACACTAAAGTAAGTAGCCTAAGCAGAGGATATCCAGAAGACTATAAAAAGCTAGTTATCTGTTTAAGTTATCTAGAAAAAATTATTAATGAAAAAGAAAATATTTTAGTCAAAAGTCTAGAAGACTATTTAAATAAAGAATCCATAAAAAGTAATTTAGGTCAAAAAGAGATATGTTTTCATTGCGATCCTAATCAGATTAATAATGCCAAAAAATTAAATAATTTATTTGAAGGCAATATTAAATTTATAACAGACCCCATTTTATATAGTTCTGAAAAAATCTACGATGAGGGCTTTAGATTAGGAAATATGACATATATATTATCCCGAAATAATAAAAAATTATTACAAAGTCCAAGAATTAAGAAGCTCAACCTAATATACTTTGAGTACTTGAAAACCCCTCTTAAAGAGTACGATCCTTTGAATATTTCTGAATATAGAAATTTTAGCAAACTATCAGTAAAACCAATAATCTCCTTATCAGATGGATTTATATTTGAGTCAGAGCAGAATGATAAATCACTAGAAGAAGTTTCAGAAATTTCTTTTGAAGGTGTTATTGAGGAAATAAAAGAAATAAAAGATATTGAAATAAAAGAGGTATTAGAAAATGCTGGCCTAGAATATCAATCAGAAGATTCTCAAATCGCGACAGCAAAATGTAGTCTCTTCGAGTTTACTAAAGGCGGCTCGATGATTTTTGAAAACGAAGAGAAAATTAGACATTTAAAAAACGAATATATTTCTTCCGAAACAAATTTAGACTCAATCTATATAGATAAAGACTTTCCAGAAGATTTGGAGCAAGGAGATTGCTTGCTGCTTTTTGCTTCAGATTTAGAAAAGAGATATTTGCATGCTGCTTCCAAAAAAGTAAATAAAAACTATGAAAGTTTTTTAGAAAGTAATAAAAAATGGAAAGATCATTGCAAAAATTTTATTGAAAGGAATGGAGAAGATTTTCTTTTTGAACAATTTAGATCTTATAAAATTCCAATGAATAGGCTTGAATATTGGTTAGATTATGATGCAGGAGGTCCTAGATCAGAGACTGACTTTGAAAATTTTTTAATAGTAATTGGATACAGAATGTCAGAAATATCTAAAGCTTGGGAATGCCTAGTCAAATATAGAAAAACAAGAGTTGAAGCTGGCGTAGAGGTTAGTCATAGTATTCAAAATTCTATTAGCTCAGAAGACATGCAAGCCATTTCAAAAGAAGGCTTTAAACAATTTAAAAATAACGAGTTTGAAGGAGCAAAGATAAACGCCTATTTAATAGACTCTATAACTGATATCGGAGAAATGCCTTTAAATAAAACTAGGAAGATTATCTGATGTCAAAAATTTATCCACCATCATTTAATAATAAAAATACTTCTCCTGGCGAAAGACAATTATTTGAGCTTTTTAGAACCAGCAAAAAAATGAAGGATTGGATTATTCATCATTCTTTTGTAGTTAAAGAACATAATAAAAAAAAATGGGGAGAAATAGATTTTATGATTTTAATTCCAGAACGAGGGATTTTATGCATTGAAGTCAAAGCTCATAAAGAAATTGAATTAGAAGGAAGACAATGGAAATTTTCTGGTGAAATAAAAGAAGATCCTTTTAAACAAGTGATGGACTCTTCAGAGTGTTTAAGAAAATTTTTAATTCGAAACGAAGGGCATCAGTACATAAATAATTTACCATGGTTTCACGGAGTAATTTTTACCGACACAAATAAACCAAAATCCAGTGAGCCTATAGAGTGGCATGACTGGCAGCTTCTTGATCAAGCAGGAATAGCAAAAGGAGAAAATTTTCTAATTTGTTTTCTTAGAGATTTATCAGAAAAAGGAGAAGAGCAGCAAAGCAGCATAAAAAAGAGAACTAGACTTACTAAAGATACTTTGAGTTCTATAGATAATCTTTTAGCCAATAAAATGATTTTTACTCATTCTTCAAATAAAGAGATTTATAAACGTGAAATGAAAAATGCAACCCTAGAGCAACTATATTCAGTTAAACAAGCATCTGATAATGAAAGAATATTTATTAATGGTTTGGCTGGAACAGGTAAGACAGCAATTGCACAAAAAGAAGCTATTCGTCTGAGTAAATCTCATAAAAAGATTTTATTTCTATGCTACAGCCCTTTGTTAGCGAAACACATTAGATTAGGTGACTTGGGTAAAATCAATAATATTGAAATCTTTAGTCTGGATGAATTATTGAAAAAAATCCTAAACTCTAATGGTATTAAAAATTCTGACATAAAAAATTTCAGTAACTCAAAACTTATAGAAATGCTTAATACTTCAAAAGCAAAGAATAAATCCTATAACTATGACTTCTTAATAATTGATGAAGCTCAAGATTTAGTTGTACATAAAAGCTATTTAGAATTCATTAACAATTTAGGAGAGGATTCATTAAGTGAAAAAAAATGGCAATTTTATGGAGATCTAAGTATGCAAATTTTAGATACTATAGATCAGCATGGATGGTTGTCTTTAAAAAATTCTCTAGAAAGAATATCTAGTAATTTTGCAAAAGTAAGATTGAGAACAAATTGTAGAAATAAGAAAGATCTAGCGAAAAAGATTGAGCTTCAATGTAACGTTAAATACCAAGACTATCTTCTTGATAGTGGAAAAAATTATTTTCCAAATACCTATAGCTCTGATCAAGAACAGTTTGAGAAAATCATTGAAGTTTTAGAAGAATTAAAAAAGAATTATGAAAATAATGAAATAGTTTTGCTATCTCCTAAAAATGAATGCATTGCTTTAAGAAGAATAAAAGAGTTTGAAAAAAAAGGCTTTCATTTAAAAAGTTATCAAGGAAATATTCTCAATAACTTTATTAGATATAGCTCTATTGACTCATTTAAAGGCCTTGAGAGCGATGTTGTATTGCTTACAGATCTTGATTACCTAGTAAAAAATAAAAAAGACAAAAATATTTATTACACCGGACTTTCAAGGTCTACGGATAAAATTTATACCTTTCAAAACAATAATTTTATAAAATCTTTAACTGATTCATGACAGATATAAATCACATCAAATCAAGAAATGAGAAAGTTCTGGGCGCTTTAGTGGATGAACTTTTTGGTCCGAGTGAATATCACTTTCACACTTTTGGGGCTTACGTTGAAAAAGGGTCTTTCCCTTTGGAAATTAAAGATGGGGAAGCTGAATTAAAAAATGAAATAGAAGTATTTAATAAAACCTATCATGATGCTGATACCGGAAGAGAAATAATATCGGGTTTTGATGGTCCATCAGTTAGATATTCTGTTGGTATTTTATACCCCAAAGATAAAGATCGTAGTGAAGAAAATTTGACGGAAGATTCTTTTGAAATGGAAAATGAAGAAGAAGAAAATGTTAACTCGATTTCAAACAATAAACAGAAAGATATACAAGTAATAAGTGAATTAAGCGATTTTCAAGAAGATTATGATTTAGAGATTTCATCTGGTAATGCATTTAGGCAAGATTCAGCAGCTTTAAGTGTCTGCTTTAATGAAAATACAAAATCTATAAAAGTTACTGTCCAAGGGGGAACCTATAAACCATTTAAAGTTAAATACTTGCATGAAAAATCTAACGAAAGAAAGAACCTAACTTGGTGGATTAGGACACCCGAAAAATACGAGTTCGAATTAAATTTAGGAAAATTTAAAAATGGAAAAACAGAAGTTCCTTTAAAAAGTCAAAATACAGAGAACTTAAGAGTTAAAGCTATAGCATATTTTAAAAATTCTTTAGTTAATAAATCTGGCCAAAGAATATGGAATTGTATCCTTTCCATTCAAAATGAAAGTTTTGGTAACGTAAATAAAAATGCTTTATTTCAATCACATATTGAAATGGAGTTTTTAGATAGTAACGGCGAATCAACAATCATCCCTCACCCCAGTACTCAATATTCAGATTCCTTGAATCAGGATGAATTAAAAATCTCTGGTCAAGAAGATGAAAAAATTATTTCCCAACTTTATTCTAAAAATCTAAATTATGCTCAAGGTTTTGGATGCTCTGCTTCATGGGAGGAAAATGAAAATGGTTTGATAACAAAAGTTTTGGGCCTATTTCTACCAGTTTCTCTTTTGCCATCAGTTACTACAAATATCCAAATTGAAAATTCTGGGGGCACTAAAATTGAAATGCCTCAAATGGCTGAATTGTCTTCGGAAGAAAATTGGTCAAAGGGCCTTTTTAATATTGATCAAATAATATTTTATTACGAATCTTGGATAGAAGAAAAAAGAAAAGAGATAGAAAAAACAGATTCAACAAGCCAAAAGATGATGCTTGAATGCTCTGAAGCGTTGCAAAGAATTAAAGTCGGTAGATCTCTTTTAGATGAAAATCACGAAGCTAAACTTGTTTTCCAATGGATGAATCAGGTTATGTTAGAACAACAACAAAGAGCATTAACTGAAAAAAGATACGCTTCTTTCGATAAACAAAAGAATATCGAATTTAATAAAGATTTTAAAATAAAAGAAAATCGAGGTTCCTGGAGAGCTTTTCAGATCTGTTTTATTTTAAGCAACTTAAGCTCTATTGTTTATAAAGATAATCGCGAAGAACGTGAAATAGTCGAGTTAATCTGGTTTCCAACAGGCGGGGGTAAAACTGAGGCTTATCTTGGATTAGCCGCATATTCTATACTCTGGAGAAGACTTAAAGATCCTGAAGACGATGGAACAGAGGTATTAATGCGTTATACATTGAGACTTTTAACAACTCAGCAATTTCAAAGAGCAGCGACATTAATTTGCGCTCTTGATAAATTTAGAGAATTAAATGAAGAAAAATTAGGGACTAAAAGAATAACTATAGGAATTTTTGTTGGAGGTGACTCAAGTCCAAATACTACTTCAGATATCCAACAAGCTTGGAGGGACTTAAAGGAAAGCTGGAAACCAAATAAATTTATAATTACTCAGTGTCCTTGGTGTTCAGCTGAAATGGGCCGATCTGGGCAAAAAGATAGAAAAGGGTCTGTAAATAAAGAACTCGGATATATTAGAGATGGAGGTCAATCCAATCCACCTAGATTTGTTTGTCCTGACGATTCTTGTGCTTTTAGCGATCAAGATAAAGGTTTACCCGTAATGGTAGACGATATTTCAATCATGAATAAAACGCCTACTATGATCATTGGAACTATAGACAAATTTGCAATATTTCCATGGAAAGAAAACGTACAGAAAATTTTTGGATTGAATGAACAAGGAAATAGAGATAAAAGTCCACCGTCTTTAATTATTCAAGATGAATTACACTTAATTTCTCAATCGCTAGGATCCGTGGCTGGTTTATGGGAAGGAATGATTGAATACTTTTGTACAGATTTAGAAACAAATATAAAACCTAAAATAATTTGCTCGACTGCAACAATTAAAGAATATAAGGAGCAAATTTTGTGTTTGTACGGAAGGGAAAAAAGCAAAATCTTCCCTCCCCCTGGAATAAATATAGAAGATTCTTATTTTGGAAGTTATGAAAAAAATATAGAAGTAAGAAAAAAAACTTCGAAAATGTTCGTAGGCGTATATGCTCCAAACGATGGATCTCCTTTAACAACGCAAAAAAGACTATTTACTTGTTTGACTCATGTCCCTCATTTGATGAAGGATGAAGAAAAGGATCCTTGGTGGACAAACATGGTATTTTGCAACAGCATAAGAGAGTTAAATGGCGCTGAAACTGTAATACAAAGCGATATGCATCAATATATAAGAGTTTATTGCAGTAGATTTTCTAAAGGAAATATAAATTATAGAACTCCAAGACCAGAAAGATTGACAGGAGAATTGCCTAGTGATCAGGTCCCTGAGATGTTGAATAAACTTCAAATTCCGTTTGGTTCATCTTCTCCAAGCCCTCTAGATATTTGTCTTGCAACTAATATTTTGGAGGTAGGAGTAGATATAGATCGACTATCCCTAATGACAGTTATTGGACAACCAAAAACAACCTCTACTTATATTCAAGCAACAGGAAGAGTGGGGAGAGATCAAAAAAGGCCGGGTCTGATAGTCACATTATATTCTCCATCAAAACCACGAGATAAATCACACTATGAAAACTTCTTTTCTTATCACCAAAGACTTTATTCTGAAGTGGAGCCAACAAGTGTTACGCCTTTTACTCCAGAAGTCTTAAAAAGAGTTTTCCATTCCATTATAGTTTCTTATATAAAAATGCATGGTCAAAAAAGCCCGAGACCTTTCCCAGAAGATAAATTAGAGGAATTAAAAGATTTATATATAAAAAGGATTAAAAAAATAAATAATTTTAGGAGTTTTCCAGATAGCGACTGGCTCAAGTATTTTGAAGATCGATATAAGATTCTCTTCGATGAAATGAAATATAGAAATAGGGCGGAATGGATTTCGATTCGTGGAGATGAAGATGCTTTGATGGTTGCTGCAGGAGATAATTCTCTTAATGCTTCTGAAAAAGTATTTTGGAAAGGCATGTTAAATATGAGAAGTGTTGATTCAGAAGCCAGTATCGATATTACAGATAACTACGACGTTATGGATGGACCAGATGCCTAAAAAATGGATACGTCACCCTATGAGAAAAGGACAACTTGTTACTCCTTTTGGTCCAGGCAGTCTAACAGGAACAACTTCAGGATTTAATGTAGTTATTTGTAGCGCTGATCAATTTTTTAAAAGAGAAAGTGAAGATGTAAGAGATAGAGAAACAATTAATCCCGACGAGTTTGAAATTAACGATTGGAGGCTTGCAAAAGAATTGGGCGTTGATTTTTTTAGATCTCCTCCGGATTATAGGTATAGTTTTTATAAGCAAGATATAGATAATAAAGAAGCTAGAATTCCTGCTTTGGTTTTTCCTACATATTTTGTTTGCAATAATAAATTTGATGGAGGATGTAACACTTTATTTTCTGTCAGAGATAATCAAAGAGCGTCTATAAGATGTCCAAGATGTAAAAACAAGTATCCAAACGATCTTTGGAAAGCTGAAAATATTTCTCAAGTCAGATTTATTACTATTTGCTCAAAAGGACATTTGCAGGATTTTCCATGGTTAGAATGGGTACATGGTGAAAAAATAGAAAATATAGATAACAAATGCAAAGAAGAAGGACAACTAACTATGAATACAGGAAGTTCAGCTGCGCTCGGCAGTATTCAAGTAGGATGTAGAAATTGTAATAAGAAAAGATCTTTTGATTCAAGACTATTTTCTCTTGAAGGTGAAGATGAGTCTTCCAGCTGGCTTGAAGAAAACTTATATCACGGAAATCAAAAGTACAAATGTCCTGGTAAGAGGCCTTGGTTGGGCCGAGAATCAGAAGAAACATGCAATGAAGGACCAATAATGGGTTTAAGAGCTCAAGGAAATCTTTATTTCCCAATAACAAGATCTTCGATTTTAATGCCGTCCTCAAAAGACTCTCTCCTTTCTAGGATAGAAAGTATTTTACAAGAGCCTAAATTTAAACAAACAAGAAAAATTTTGTCGATTGTTTCTGTGGAAGATAAATTATTTAAAGACGAACTTAATGATTTTGTTGAGAAATATCCTGAGTTTAAAAAGGAAAGCGTATATCAAGTAATGAAAACTATTAATAATCCTTCCGATGAGGAGGATGCAGGTTTGACTCTGCCTGAAAATAGAGTTGCCAGAGAGCAGTTATATAAATTTATTGAATTTGAAAATTTAAAAGAAGAAAAAGATCTAGAAAATCAATTAATTGTTAATAAAATCGATATAAAAAGTTTTCTAAAAAAAAATAATACAAAAAATTATGAAAATATTTTTAAATATTTTTCAACAATATCTCTAGTAAAGAAATTAGTTGAAACAACTGCGTTAGAGGGATTTACTAGAGTTAAGTCTAGTTATAATCCCGCAGATATTCAAAGTACATTTCACCCTGATAATCGCGATGCTAAATGGCTTTTAGCCAGACAATCTCATGGCGAAGGAATCTTTTTAGAATTTGATGAGGAGCATTTAATAGAATGGGAGGAAAGAACTTCCGTTAAAAAAAGATCACAAGATTTAAGAGATTCATTTTTATCAAACGAAATGTTACGTCATAAAATTCATATTTCTTCTCCGAGAGCCTTATTAATACATACTTTCTCTCATGTTTTAATGAATGAACTTATTTATCAATGTGGATATGGATCTTCTTCCATTAGAGAGCGGCTGTATATTTCCGATGAGACTGAGACAAAAATGTCTGGGTTAATGGTTTATACTTCTGCAGGCGATACTACTGGATCAATGGGGGGGCTAGTAAGAATGGGTCAGCCTCACATTCTTGGAAATGTTATTAGATCTGCTCTTTTAAAGGCAAAATGGTGTTCGCGAGACCCAAGTTGTGCTTCAGCAACTAAAATTGGCCCAACTTCTTGTAATAATTCAGCTTGTCTTTCCTGCTCTTACATGCCAGAGCCATCATGTGAAGTTTCTAATAATGCCTTAGATAGGGGCCTTTTAGGAGTGCATGCTATAGAAGAAGATTGTTCTTTTTTTGATATAGAGTAGTGTCTAATTTTGGATGGATAAAAAAGAGCTAGCAAAAAAGAAAATAGTAAATCTTTTTAAAGACAAAGTTCAGGGTATCAACCCCAATCTATCTAACTCAAATAAAACTCATGATGGAGCAGAGGGACATTGGCTAGAAATCCAATTAGGAAAGGTGCCTGATGCTAAAAATAAAGCAGATTTTTGGGGATATGAATGTAAAAACGATACCAAAAGTAAAACCACATGGGGAGATTGGACAGCAAACTATAGAATCTATCACAATAAATATTTTTTTTCGGCATCAAAGATGTCCGATAATCAAGATCAGTTTGTAAGAATTTTTGGAAGACCTAACCCAAAAAAAAATAGCAGATATTCTTGGTCAGGAATACCAGTACCTACCAAGATTGGAGAAGAATCCGTTTTCGGCCAAAGTCTAATAGCAGACGAATATGGCGATATATCAATCTATTACTCTTTTTCGAAAGATACTAGATTTAATAAAGCATTGATAATGCCAAAACAGATGCAATTAGATAATTTACTTCTCATGAAGTGGTACGGAACAGAGAAGAGATTTCAAAAATATAAAATTCAAGCAACAAATAATAAAAATATTTTTTTTCATAAATCTTCTCAATCCTCTCTTGAACACAAAGTTTTAAATAAGTTTGGAGAATATGGGTGGTTTAAATGCACTAAAGATAAATTTGGTAATTACAACAGAATAGAATTTGGGGATGCTCTTACTTATTTTGAATGGCTTGAGTATGCTAAAACTGGAAATATTTATTTTGATACAGGGATGTATGAGGGCAATACAAGGCCTTATTCTTCATGGAGAAGTAACAATAAATTTTGGAAAACCTTAGTAACTTCAGAATACTCATAAGTGTTTTTCCATTTCTTTTGCAATTGCTCGAATTACATTTATCGATACAGAATTTCCAAATTGTTTATATGCTTGACCTTTACTGACAGGAATCATAAAACTATCAGGAAAGCCTTGAAGTCTTGCAGCTTCTCTGGGCGAAAGCATTCTAGGATTTTTATCTTTTTGCTTAATTAATATTTCAGATCCATCTTTATAATATCTAGCAGAAATGGTGCTTGTATGTGAGGCATCTCTGTCAAAAAGACTATATCCAAAACCATATCCTTTAGCTTTAGCTCTTTTTTTTCTTTTTTGGTGACTTGACCAAATTTTATTTGAAATAGTGTATTTATCAGAGGTGTTTTTATGAAGAATATCGCCTAAACGAGTATTTAACATTGGAGCTTTAGGAAATTGAAAATCTATTACGTCTTTAAAACCAATTATAAATATCCTCTCTCTATTTTGAGGCAGTCCAAAATGCTTGGCATTTAAAACTTCTATAGATAAATTATAATTTAAGCTATTTAAAACTCTAATTATAGTTTTAAGAGTTTCACCTTTGTTGTGCCCTTTTAATCCTTTAACATTTTCTAGAAGAAAAGCTTTGGGTCGATGATATTTAAGAATCCTCGCTATATCAAAAAAAAGAGTTCCTCTAGTATCTTCAAATCCTTTCTTTAATCCAGCATTACTAAAGGCTTGGCAAGGAAAACCAGCCAACAAAACATCATGAGCTGGAATATTCTTTTCATTAATTTGAGTAATATCCCCACTTGGTATTTCTCCAAAATTAGCTTCATAAGTTTGTTGTGAAAATTTATCGAACTCAGACGTGAATACACACTTACCACTAATTTCTTCGAAAGGAATTCTTATTCCTCCGATACCGGCAAAAAGATCGATGAAGGTAAATTTAGTCTTCAATTTCAGAATTTTCTAATTTTTCGGCACCTTTATTAAGTTCTTGGTTTAAAACATTAATACGCGTTTGATATATATCTATTTTTTTTGAGACACTATCAACAGCTTTTTTAAGATCAATTGTACTCATATTTAGATTAGTAAATTCTTCTTTGATATTGCCTATAACTTTTGCTACAAGTTCAGCTTTTTCGTTAAGTTCTACTGCTTCATGGCCCATACGAATGGAGTCTAAAAAACCAGCTAGAGAGTTTGGACCAAGAATTAAAATTCTTTGCTCTCTTAATAAAGAATCCCTTAAACCTTCGATTAAATTTACCATTGCCACCAATCCTTCAGAGGGAATATATAAAACGCCTATTTTAGATGTTATTCCATCAACAAAATATTTCTCCCCAATTGATTGTGCATCCTTAATGACAGAATTTTTAAGAGAATTAAGAATTCTATCTCTATCAGTTTTAGTAGTTGCCTCTTGATAATCAGAATATTGCGCCGCATAGAATTTTGAATCGATGGGAATTAGTATTTTATTGGTAGTCTCAATTGCACAATCCACTTGATTTTGAGTATTTGGATCAATTGGGTGTTGAAAATGATATTTATTGTTAGGCATTATATCTTTGACAATAGACTCAAGATTCCATTCGCCCAATCGTCCAGTTTGAACATTACCACCTAAATATTTATTCATATTAGTGATGGGAATGCTCATAGATGAGGTTACCTCTTTTATAGAATCTATAGAGCTGGAAATATTTGAAAGCTTTTCAAGGCTAGTTGAGAATTTATCAGTCAATTCATTCTTAACACCATCAAGATTAGATTCATTTTTCTCTCTAGAAGTTATAAAAATTACAAAACTAACTAAAACTAAAGTTAAAAGCGAGAGTATTAAAGAAATATATTCCATCTCTTAAAGATTAACAGCCATCAGAATAAAGGTGAATACTATGGAGCTAATATAAAGTATTGGTTTGTAGGCGTAATCAAATGATATCTGTAAATCGGTCTCTAATATTTGCCCTCTAAAAACAATCGCAATATATAAAAAATAAGTAAGAAAGATAGATAAGGCAGATATCACCAAAATTGAGGCAATAACTAAATCAAAACTTGAAAAGCTAATGAAGTATTTTAAGTTGAAACCCAAAGCCATTAACATGAGCGCTTCAATGGTAAAAATATAATTTTTAATCCATAAGAACGTATTTTCTGCTTCTTCTACTTCCCACTCTTTCTGATCTTCTTTTCGCATATTTACTTGTATTGTTTACTCAGCTCTTTGGCTAATTGTTTAAATTTATTTCTTAGTTTTGTAGGTGCCAAAACTTCAACATCCGATCCAAAGCTTTTGAGCCACTGCTCAAATTGTAAGGTGTCAGTCATTCGAGCCGAGATTAGCAGTCGACCATCAGCCTGGCGCTTAGATTTTTGGGTACTATTCAAAGGCGTTTCCAATAAATGAGCAGCAGCAGTAAAATCAAAGAGCGCTTTGAAAGTATATAAGTCTTTGCTGAACTCAAAACTCAAGTTATTGGTATGGACAAAATTATCCAAATTAAAATCTTTAGGCTCACGCACCTTATCATCTAGGAGGGTGATTTGTTCAAATCGGTGAGTTGGCATATATCTTGGATTTTCAGGATCTTCATCCATCATACAAATCAAATAGTTGATACTACCTTTCATCACTAAACCAAGTGGATGAATGTGCCGCAAAGCTGATTGACTTTCACCTCTATTACGATACAAAGCCTTGATTTGTAATCCCTCAAATGCCGCTCGGTAGAGTTTATCTTCGATAGTTTTATTAATGTCTGGTTTTTTAAAACGAATCATCTCCGGTAACACTCGAACTCGATCACGCCATCGGTTGATAAGCTTAGGTCCGCTTTCTTTTAAAACAGCATTGGCACGATCAAAAAATATTCCTACTCGTTTATAATTTGCACTTGGCATTAATGGTTCGAGATATTGCTTTGCTAAAGATAAGGTAAGTGCTTCAACCGGATCCATGGCTGGAGCCTGAATTCCTAAACCTTGTTCAGCCCAAGACCAACCATATGGCTTGTCTCGATCATCGCATACTAATGGCAATGTTCTTTCCAGCGATACTAAGTCTCTTTGGATAGTTCGCTCATCAACCTCATAACCTCGATTACTCAACTTATCTTTGAGTTCTTTAGTATGAGTTTTATGAGGTGCCCGTGGCACTAACTCTAGCATTGCGATTTGTCTTAAGGTTGGATTCCCCATTTCTTATTAGTTAACTTTGATCTAATGAGGTTTATCTTGTGCATTTGCCCAGGCCTTAAACAATATCGGATCTCCACCTGCTTCAGTATGAATTTGTAAACTAGTTTGAAGTTTGCCATTGCCCGCAGTTCTAAAATAAATACCAGTATCATGATCTTTAACATTGTTGCCAACATCTTCTTTAAGAGCTTTCATAAATTGCTTTAGGAGCAGTTCCGAAGCCTTTTTTTTATTTGTCATATACAAATTATAACATTTTATAGCGACAAAATTTGTCGCTATACATAGGTACAATACCCAGCATTTTAAAAGTAAATATGATAGAAAAACTAGACAAAAAGACGCTTCACGAATCCATAGTTGACACTTCAATTGCAATGCCAATTGCTTGGGCTACTTCTTTCGGAACTCTAGCTTTGATGATGAATATGGGTATAAGCAATGCTTTTCTAATCTCCGCAATACAGACTTTGGTTTTGACTATTGTTTCGGTGGTCAGAAAATACTTTGTAAGATCGGCTTTTAAAAACTCTAAGAATATTTCAACTAACCAAACTTTAGCTCCTAGATAAAATGTCAAAAAAAGTAGACAAAGACAAAGAAATAGAAATAAACAAGGATGGAAAAATAACTCAAGAGACTCTTGAAGCACTTGCAAAAAAATATAATGTAAAAATCTTGCCTGAAGATCATCCGATC
>MDTG01289278.1_pt1 | contig 14884 bp, 12 predicted proteins | sample 811421 | NCBI WGS metagenome assembly MDTG01 (sample SAMN05326645, study PRJNA326480) | marine metagenome | isolation source: seawater | place: Pacific Ocean: South East | collected 2011
CCCATCAGACCAATTTTTGCCCCTCCATAGACTAAGTTTATGCCCTCCACTGAAACTATCTGATTTATTAAGTTTTCGATCTTCAAGATTATCTCTTTGTCCTGTGGTGATGACGAACCACAAAAAATACATAGATTAAAACTCATCAAAGTTTTCCTTTTTTAAATAGAAGTTTAAGTCGACAGTTTTTTTATCGTTCAAACTGAGACTGACCGACCTTTTCTCGTTAAAAGTAAACATTAGGTTAGGCAAAAGAAACTCACTTTTAAGAGAAATTCCTTTATAGAGAAGCTTTCCTTTTATCAGGAAACTATTAACACCTGGTTTTTCATTACTTAAGGTAAATTCAATGCTTATGTTCTCGTTAAGCTTCTCAAGAACTCTCTCTTCAGACAAAACTTTTGTAGAAAAATGGTGCTCTGAAGTTAGTATCAAGCCCTCGTCGATTTTATTTCGTATTGTAGACTCAACGTTAATACGAAGAACATCTTCAGAAGCTACCGAACACATAGAATAAACAAATAATATAAATGGGAGAATTTTTCTCATCATCAAGAAACATTACTTAAATCTTTTAATATAGACAAATGACGGCAGCCTATAAAATTAAGACAATAACGAGCACAGCATTTTTACTCTTAATTCTGTGGTTCCCCTTACATTTACTTCCAAAAACAAATACACCTGATCTGTACCAACACACTGATAAAATCATTCATTTTTCTTTGTTCTTTCTTTGGACTTTTATCAATTCAAAAATTTTAAAAAATAAGAAGAATGTATTCTTATTTGCAAGTCTCCTTGCGATTATTAGTGAAACAGGTCAAATTTTTATACCTTTTAGGAGCTTCGATATATTTGATATTATCTTTGACCTTCTAGGAGTTATTCCAACTCTTTGCCTACTTAAATTAAAAAAGCTCCCCAATGAAAACTAACTCACTTGGGCCTTCTAAGTAAAAGTCCTCTCCTACTCTAGAGACAACTAGCTGCCCACCCTCTGTTTTAATAACAACTTTGTGAGAGTTCCTCTTTCGCATATAAGATACTGCCGTGGCAGTAACACCAGTTCCACAGCTTAAGGTCTCCGCCTCCACGCCTCGCTCAAATGTTCTTACCCTCAATAGGTCGTTCTCGAGCTCTTGGTAGAAGTTTACATTTGTTCCTGCCTCAAAAATTGAATCCTGTCTTATCTCTAACGCAAGGTCTATTGGAAAGCTTGATAAGCTCTCCACTTCTTTTACGACATGAGGCACTCCAACACTCAAGTAGGACGCATCATACTTCTGTGCCAATTGCTTATTTGAGGAATCAATTTCGGTCATCTTGATTTTTATATTTAAATAATTTGGAACTAAAACCTGATAAGACGAATTCATCGTATCAACTTTAATTTCATTATTGCTAGAAATCTTTAGAACCTCATGACAAAAGCGCCCGACAGCTCTAAGACCATTTCCACACATTTCCACTTCATTCCCGTCACTGTTGAAGTAAGTCATTCTCACTGAGTTTTCACTGGTTTTTTTTACTAGAATTAATCCATCCGCCCCAACAGACACTCTTCTTTGACAGGTCTTCTTAATCCAATCAGTTGATGGCAATTCCATAGGGAAGATAGCTGTTTGATCAAAAAGGATAAAATCATTACCAGTGGATGAATACTTATGAAATCTCATGGGTACCTCTATAAATTCATGGACATTCTAATCATTTTAAGGCAAAAATTGAACTTAGTGGAAGTATGGGATCATAGCTCAGTTGGTTAGAGCTCCCGGCTCATAACCGGGCGGTCGCCGGTTCGAATCCAGCTGGTCCCACCACTTTTATTACGACCTTTCAAAATCTCTCTTGCAGTGTAAAGCCATACTAACATCATAAAAACCGTATTTTCTCCGTCTCCGAATGTATACTGCGTCAAGCCAGAGATGGCGACGGCGGCGCAAAAACCTTGAACTAAAAAACGCTGAGACGATCTCAGATGGGTACTTTCAAAGAACCAGTATAAACTGAATAACACAAAAGCGATCGCTCCAAAAAACCCTAAACTAGCTAAATGCTCTAAAAAATTATTATGCGCATGGCCGGACTGATTATCCCACTCAATCTGATGTCTCTTTTTTATATCAAGAACGTTGAATTCAAACTGCTTATAACCAAGTCCAAAAATAGGTTTTTCGCTAAAAGACTTTATGGCAGAAATAAAAAATGCAATCCTCTGAGTGTTTGAGTTTGCCCTTTTGTGTCCTATAAACTCTTTATCCATATTTGAAAGCTTAAGAGAGCCAACAAATACAATCAAAGTCGCAACAAAAAGAAGTATCCATTTTTTAAAGCTTAACCTGAATAAATATAGAAATGGTATGGAAAAGACAAAGCTAAGCCAGGCTCCTCTAGTTGAGCTTAAATAAAGGCAGATACAATTCATTAAAAACATGAAAATACAGACATTAATGTTGAGAGGAATTTTTTTTGATAAGTCTTTAAAATAGATTAAGTAACCCAATAGTAAAATATTAAAAAAACTAAGGTTATGAGCATAGGTTAGGACCATGCCATTTAAGCCACTTAAGCGATGTGGGGAAGAAGACCCAGATGGCTTGAGAAAGTTATATCCATACTCATACCCCCAGAAACCTGATAGATTCGCTAGAAATAAAACAAATAAACTAAAATAAATAAAATAACGCCACTTTTCTAAAGATATTTCTAGATGCTTTAACAATGGTAAACACAAGAGCGGAAAAATAAAATACTTAAACTTAAATATCCATTTCAACGGCTTATCAATTTCAGAAATATTGGCCACCACGCTCAAAACAATACTAAGAGAAAACATCCAAAGAAAGATAGAGCTCCTGGAGCAAAAAAAGCTTTTAAAAGAAAAACTCGTATCTATTCTTTTTAAAAAAAATATAACAATAGCGACCAGCATGAAGGTGTGATGAAGGGCAATTGATGTCGTCGAGGCAAATATTCCAATGACTCCAAAGTACAAACTTATTAAAAATAAATTGGAAACAAGAGACATCCTACTCTCCCCGTAGATGTGAAAAGAACTCAGGATACGACTTATTAACATGACTGAAATTATTTACACTTCCAGCCATATGCCCAACCCTGAGGAGCATTGAAGCCAAAATAATCATTCGATGATCTGAGGGTAAGTCAAAATCAACACTTTGATTAATATTGAATTTTCCTTCAACAATTAACTCATCCCTGTCCTCATTATACAAGCCATTTGCACCAATTGTGTCAATTATCTTCAAAGTTTCTGAAATACGGTCCGATTCTTTATGTCTTAACACTGACACGTTTTTTAGCCTACTTTTACCACTTATGTTTAAAGCAAGAAATACCAGGCTTGGAACTAGATCTGGACAATCCGAGCATTCATGATCAAATGGACGGAGTGTCGAGGGAGTTATCAATAATCCGTCAGGGGATATTTCTACTTTACCTCCTATCTTATTAATCAAATCAATAACGCAGGAATCCGCTTGAAGCTGATCAATGTGGTGGCAATTTTTGATAAGAATTTTATTTTTTACTGCCCCAAATACTATAGGATAAGAGGCGCTACTAAAATCAACAGGTATCTCGACTTCCTTGGATCCGCTTTTTACTTTTTCAACAAGATGTCGAGTAATATCAACATATCTCACCGAGGTATTTAGATTTTTAGCTGTAAAATTTATGTTTTTAACTAATTCGAGGATTTTAAAACCAGTATAGAACTGGGTAGTATCACTGCAGTCCACCTCTATGTTTTCAGGTTCTTTTACAGGTCCAGTAAACCTAATCCAAAATCTGTCATCAAGCGCAGGCCCTTCGCATTTCACCCCTAATTTCTTTAAAACTTTGAAAGCCTCATTGTTTGGTCTATCTTTAAACTTTTCTGTGCTGTTTAACTCATAAGTATTTTTGCCAAGACTCAAAACTCCAAGAAGTATCCTGTTTGTTGTTCCACCATCACCCGTATCAAGTTTTACTACCTTGGAAGAGTTCTTTTCACACTTGGGGAAACTATTTTTTACAGTAATGGTTGTTTTTGTTACCTCAATTTCTAGCCCAATCTCTCTTAGAATTTTTATCATCGTAATTACGTCCGATGACGTAGCGATATTTTTTATTTTAAAAGGACCTTTTACGATAGAGGCTATCGCAAGAGCTCTGTTCGCGTATGACTTAGAGTAAGGCAACTCAATTACAGATTTAAAATTACCCGGCTCAATATTCAATATAGATTGTTCGAAATTCATCTTTTTTATTCTCTAACTTACTCTCTAGGGTCGATAAATTTTCAGGGCAGATTTTAGCGCCAGATGTACTTGTGCATAAAATTAAATTTACACTGCCTAGGGACGTTCTTTTTTTATCTTTTTTTATAAAATTCATTATATTACCAACAGGAAAAGTTTTATTTCTCCAAGGCGGGGCGTGAAAACCTGAGCCTACTTTTTTTGAAAGCGAAACAAGCCTCTCAAGATCCTTTTTTTCACCATAGAGTGATAGGATTAGGTACATCCCCCAGAAAACACTTTCCCCATGACTAATGCTATAAATCTTCTCAATTGCATGGCCAATGGTATGGCCAAAGTTAAGCACCTGGCGTAAGCCCTTTTCTCTAAAATCTCCAGATGTAATTTCATTTTTGTAGTGAGCACATCGAAGAGCAATTTCTTTCAAACTACCTTTGTTTTCAAGCAAGAAGTCACCAAGCTCAACGTTTATCATTCCATATTTAATTACTTCACCCAATCCACTTTTCAACTCAAAATCAGGTAAAGTATCCAAAAACTCATAATGAACAAAAACTTTATTCGGCATGTGAAAAGCGCCTATTAGATTTTTCCCAAATGTTGAATTTAAAGCTGTTTTACCGCCAACTGCAGCATCAACCATCCCAAGTAAAGTTGTGGGGACTGCCCACCAACTTATTCCCCTCAGTACCGTCGCTGCAAAGAAACCAGAAACATCTGTGACAGCTCCACCACCAATTGCAATTAATAATGAGTTTCGATGCACTCCTTTTTCAAGGAAAAAATTAACCATCTTTTCATATTCACTGAAACTCTTCCCCTCCTCCCCACACATGGAAACATAACAAAGAACTTTTTTATCAGAAATTTTTTGTATGTCTTTAATAGTGTCTAGGTAGTTTTTTTGAATTTCACTATCAACAACGAAGAGTAATTGATCCGCAGGGCATTCCTTCAGATGTGTTTTGATCTGATCAAGAGAAGCCTCAATAATCTCACTAGAGCTCATGGATTCTCCAAGTTTTCGTAAGCTTTTTGGCGAAGAAAGTGATCTGCTATAACCATTTTTGCCATTGAACAAACTACAGGCAGTACTCTTGGTAAAATACACGGGTCATGGCGACCTTCCTTCGCCTTTTCTCCAATCGTCGAAGTGGGTTTTACAAAAATACTTAAGTTAATTTTTCCTCCGTTGGAGATACCGCCCTCGATGCCTCCAAAGTTCGTGACATCCTTAGAAATCTCTTTACCTGAACTCTCTAGGAAAGATAGACCTGCTCCAAGAGTAACACCTACAACTGCACCAATCGACATTAATGACTTTGAAAGATCTGCTTTCAATTTATCAAAAGCAGGCTCTCCTAGTCCGGCAGGACAATTTGAGATACAAAGTCTTACCTCTCCTCCACAACTATCGCCCTGCTTTTTTAAGTCCAGTAAGTACTCTTCAACTTGCTCATCACTCAAGTGTGGGACACCGTAATTATTAACTTTTTGATCCATATTCTCAGGCTTTACTTGAAGCTTTCCCATCCTTGAAATCTTTGCCTCAAATTGAACTTTAGGAATTATTAATGATGCAAAGTAGCCACCTATAACCCTCGCCAAAGTCTCTCTACCCGAGCTCCTTCCACCACCTCTGTGATCCCTAAGGCCAAACTTCTGAATGTATGTTTTATCTGCATGCCCAGGTCTATAATCATTTTTAATTTTTTCATAATCTTTTGAACGTTGATTAGTATTTCGAACAATCACACATATAGGAGTTCCAAGTGTTTTTCCTCCGAAAATACCGCTTAAAACCTCTGGGGAGTCATCTTCTTTTCTAGAAGTTGTGCCAGGTAATTGTCCTGGAGCTCTTTTCTTTAATTCAGAGCTCAAATCATTTAAAGAAAAGCTTAACCCCGGAGGTACTCCATCAACAACCGCTCCCAAAGCCTCTCCGTGTGATTCACCAAAAGTGGTAATAGAAAGCATTTTTCCAAAAGAATTTCCTCGCACAATAACTCCAAATTTTGCTATGAAACCAGATATATTATAACTAAAGACAACCGTTTTAGATACTCGAGAATAACCATGAAAAAAGAAGATTTTATCCCATTAATTGAAATTCAATCACTTGATTCAAAAATTATGAAGCTCGAAAAGACAATATCTGAGGAATTAAAAAGATTAGATCACTTAAACGGGCTTAATAATAAAAATGAAATTAAACTCTCAGAGTTACTGAACAAAAAAAATGACTTAGATAAAGAAGTTTTAGAAATTGAAGTAGAAGTAGATACACTTGAGAAGAAAATAGAAAAAGCAAATCAAGACTTGATGAAATCTACATCAAATAACGAGGTTGTAAAATTAGAATCTTTCATAAAAGAATCCTCAAAAAAAGTTGAGTTTGCGGAGGAAAACGCATTAACAAAAATGGAGCTATTAGAATCTCTTCTCATTGAGATTTCTAAATCAAATGAATTTAAAAAGAACTTCCCTCAAACATTACAAGAGTTTGAAATAGAGATAAAAAATGACAATGAGAAAGTATTCAATTCATTGGACTCTGCCAAAGAGAGAAGAGGTGAACTAATCAATGAAATGCCAACATCTCTAAGATCAAGTTACCTCGGCAAGAAAAAAGTTATGGACAAACCAGTGTGCTTTTTATTGGGGAACCGATGTGACAATTGCAAAACTCAAATTGATCAATTCACTATCTCATCGATACAAAAATATCTAGATATCAATTTTTGCCCGACCTGCAAGAAAATATTGGTCTCCAAGGACATCTTGTATTGAATCAATTCTAAGAGCAATCTTAATTGGCACTAAAAGAATAATTATTTAATTAAATAATTATTTTTGAATATGATAATTCAATTATTGAACGCTTATAATGTACTTCCTGAGGGTGCTTAAGGTAAATTCTATTATTGAGTGATGATGCTATTATTATACAATTCGAAACTTTATGGCACTAAAGTCAAAATGTTAGGCTTTACTATGAATTTTCTAGGATCAAAATTTTTGTTTCTTTTCCTAATTGGCTCTTGTATTGAGTCCAACCTAAATGACAAACAACCTCATAGTACAAAAAATATTATTTTCTCCTCCCAAAATACTTTTAAAAAAATTAAATTTTCTGAAAGCGCTACTCTTAATTTGACCAGTGAAGTTGAAATACATTTTAAAAAAACTAATGACTGGCCCTCAGGCTCTCTTCTGGTCATCCAAAACATCGAAAACGATGTACTTTTTTATGGAGTTATAAAATCAAAAAATGATGCCCAGAGAATAAATATTGCCTTTAATCAAAAACGTCTTAAGTTAAAAGTATTTGACTCAATAGGAGGAAAACTTATTGTTGAAAAGTTTATTGATATTAAAAATGGTTCATTGAGAATCTAAGGGAGGTTTATATGTTTATAAAAAATCTCCTCCTTTTATTTATCCTTCTACCATTATTCAATGATGCTCTAGGCGCACCAAGTGCCATCAGAAGAATCGAAACAATTCAATGCTGGGAAGATCTTGATGGCCCAAATTCTGACCTTGATTATTCTGAACCGTGTGAAGAAATTATTGAGTACCTAATCCTTGATGGCCAAGAAAACCTTTACGGTATCGCGCGTACATCAAGGGCTTTAATGTCAGGGGATAAAAACCCGACGACTGTATTTTTTTCTATTCCATTATCAAATGAGGATCAGTATGCTTCTCCTGAGCTCACTCTAGGCTTTTTAAACTATGTTACCTGCACCTCTGAAGATATCAAAAGCATACTTACCTCACCGACAAAAACAAAAGTTCGAACTGACAGTGAAGAATCCTCAGGGGACTACGGAGTCAATTGCCTTGGCGGAAAAAGTATTAGTAAATATGTAAATACTTCGGGATCAATTACGAACCCAGGCAAGACAAGCTATTTTTTATGGACACCTGGTAGGTGTGAGCCTGGTCCTTCAAATTACGATATAAACCCAATGGATGAGGGAACAAGAACAAAAGCTGATTGTATCTCTGTATCAGGATCCTGGATCGACTTCATCCCTAAGAAAACAACCACCTCACCTGGTTGGGACCTAGACTTTGTTTCCATGATTCACAACGGTAATAAGTTTATTCACTCCACGGATTTAGGCTTTAATAACTCTCCAATGAAAATTGTCGCATCAAGAGATTCATGGAGAGCGACAAACGAGAAACAAGCTATTGGACAAATTTCTAGTGGACTATCTTACTACATACAAAACTACTGCCAAAATTCAACATGTGAACACATAACTAGAACTGATCTCGCCTCTACCCAATCCTCAAACGGACAAGGGTTTACTCAAAAAAGAAGATCTCCAAATTTATCTTTTATCGGAGGAAAGTCTTTAGAAGACTTTAACATTAGTCACTCAAGCAGACATTACAGTAAAAGAGTAAAACTTTGGGATGAATCTGCACAAACACCTATGGTGTCCATTAACTTAAACTCAACACAATATTGCACCAGCTCAATATCACCCTTTAATGGACACTGCTCAGTGGATCAAAATAGTTTTGCCTTTCAGTATTTAATGAATGCACTTAAATCAGCTACTGATCAATTTGATGGAGGAACATCTGGAGCACAAAGCACAACCCCAACGGATCAGTTATGTCCAAGTGAAATTCCTATCTCACCTACTAATGCATCCTCATCTGGGGCAACAATGGTCTTAAAAGACAAAGACAATGGAGTTTACCAGGGGGGAATGGACACAAATAATGATGGACAAGTCAATGTCGTCTATGGGGATAATTTTTTGAACAACATGCCCGATAATGGTGGATCTCACCACAGTGACCCCCGGTGGTATGTTAATCCCGCAACACAAGATCCTTGGTGGCCAGTAAGAATGAACAATGCTCTGTGGGCTTACCTTGTAAGACAAATAATCCCATATGATGAGTTCTGTCCCACTTACCCCGATGGTGAAAACTCTGTCATCGTTTCTGGCAAGGGGTATAGAGTTCTTTGGACAGCTGGCTCAGGGTATTTATTTACAAACCCTAACCCTGATCACTTTAATGTAAGTGTTTCACAACAAGAACAAGAAGGATGGGGAATGCCCATTTTACAAAGCGGGAATTCAGCTTGCTATTGGACTTATGTGACAAAAAACTTTTTTCCCAGAGTAAGAAGACAAGAAACAAATACCTCTGCCTGCGGCTGGGGGTACCAATGTCAAAATAATAGCTGCAGTGGAAGTCCTACATTTCCAATTGGTTGTAAGTTCTTCAGAACAACTGATACATCCGGTAATAGAAGTAATACTTGTTGGCACCATGGTGCTTGCGGGTCTACAAATTATGATCCTATCTGTCGTGACAAAACCGGCGGCATCTGTGAACCAAAAACATATGACTCTAACTCTAATTCTGCTGGGTGGTGTATGAATGCTGGTACATGGCACAATTGCACGAATCCTCTTGGCGATGGCTACGCCCGGTCTAATGGAGTTAATTGGACGCTACCACGAAATTTTCAATGGTGTGGCGAGAGTTGGTTTACAAAAAGTAGTTGCCAAGCCACAAATATGGGCGGCCAATGGATAACAACTGGAATGGTGCAAGATCCAACAAAGCCTTATTATGATTTTTCTAATTCATGTGGCGTTATCAGCGAGCCTGTTAAGTTTACGAACTAAAAAGTTACCACATTAAAAATTATGCTAATGTGTTTGCCTTCCAGCATTTGATTATTTTTAGTATTGAGCCTCGTGAACTTGTGACTATCGCTTCGCCTTTAGTTTTATTCTTGTGATAAGAATAATATTTAAAAGAGCCTATCAAAATTAAAACCCCAATAACTATGCTTACAAGGATTTTAAAAGCGCGAGTTCTCCTGACAATAAAAAAGCTTGGAACAAATACTAGAGTAACAAATGTCGCAAACATTAATCCATAAGCAAAAGATAGTGCCATCGGTTTTAAGAAAGGGTCTCCTCCTGGCGCATGCGCGATAGGGAGAAGCCCTGCAACCGTTGTAATAGTAGTCAAGAAAACAGGACGAAGCCTAGAAACACAAGCTACTCTTACGGCGTCGATAATAGGAAGACCCTTGTCGATTTGCTTGATAATAAAATTAACGAGAACAATCGAATCATTTACAACAACTCCAACTAGAGCAACCATCCCCATTGTAGCCATAAAGCCAAGTGCTAAATCAAAAGCATAAAAACTCCACACCACCCCGATCATCCCCAAGGGGATCGCAGACATAATGACAAAGGGAGCTCCAAATGAGCCAAACATGACAACAAGCACGAAGAAGATACACACAAGAGCAATTCCTGCGGCACGAATTAATCTCCCCATAGACTCTTTAGTATTTTTATTTTCACCACCGAACTCATAAGATAGATCAGGATGATTTTCCATAATCTTTTTGACCTCTGGCTTCATTTTTTCAGCGATAGAGGTTGGAGTTAGTTTTTTCTTATCTAAGGTTCCGGATACAGAAAAAATTCTTTTCCTGTTAGTTCTTCTGATAACAAATGCACCAGGAGCTTCTCCAAAATCAACAACCTTTCCTAGCGCAATATTTTGTCCTCGGTTATTTTTAACATAAAGCTTAGACAAAACATCTAGCTTGTTTTCGTAAGGTATATCCAACATAAGTTTTATTTGAATATCTTCGTCAGACTCCCTAATTTCGGAAACAGAATCTTTCGCGAACGCGCGCCTCAGTTCAGAAGCAACAGAAATTGTCGAAACCCCTAAACGTTTAGACTCAGCGTCATTAACTTTAGCTAAGATTTGTTTTTTTCCCGCCTCAAAGTCGATCTCACTAGCAATAACTCCGTCAATTTCAGAGAGTTTTCTTCGAACTTGTTCCGAAACTAGTTTTAACTCATCTAAAGAGTCCCCTGAAATATCAATTTCAATCGCTTTCCCTTTCGGGGGGCCTCCTTGAACTTTAGTGATGGTGATTTCATATGGCTTAATTAAATCTTGTGTCTTAACTTTAATTTCATCAAGGATTTCGTCTGTTGATCGCTCTCTTGCATTAGGAGGAGTAAGATAAATCATTGCTGAACCATAATGCGAACCTGTTCTATTCCCCTGTTGGCCGATTAAAGTTCCTACCATGGATTTTATTTTTTTTATCTCTTTACGGGGATAAGACATTAAAAGTTTTTCAATAGCAGCAACCTTATTATCAGTTTCCTTAATAGGCACTCCAACAGGCCCTTTAATCTGAAAATAAGCAATCCTAACATCATCTCCTGGAAATAATTCGAATTTCATCGATTTCGCCGTATAGGCAGAGAATAAAAAGATTCCAATAAAAATAGCACAAACAATCCAAGGACTTTTCAGGAAAAAATCAAGAAAATCTCCATATTTATTTTTTACCGATTCAAACCAGTGAGGTTTATTACTCTTTCTTTTTTTTATTTTACAAAAATCCTTCAAGTGAGCAGGTAAAAGAAAAAAACACTCAAGCCAAGAAGCGGCTAAGCAAATTATTACAACCATCGGGACAGGTCGAAGAAACTTTCCCATTATCCCACCCATAAAAAACAAAGCACCAAAAGCAATAACTGTTGTTAAGATTGTCGCACTAATAGGTCCAATGGTTTCAATAGCAGCCTCCCTTGCTGCCTGGTGAGGGTCCATCCCATCTTCAATTTTTTGATAAAATTGTTCCGCTAAAATAATCGAATCATCTATTAACATTCCAAGAACTAAAATAAGTGCAAACATGGAAATTAAATTGATAGATATGCCCAGATATTGCATTATTAAAAATGAAGTCATAAATGCAATCGGAGCACCAAGAGAGGTTATAACCGAGGTCGAAAAGTTTAAAAACAACAAAAGACAACCAAAGACCAGGAAAATACCTAATACCCCATTGTTTGATAATATCCCTAAACGTCTTTTAACGTAATATGACGAATCATTTACATACTCTACCTCTAAGCCTATTTTTTTAACATCATCACGATTTAAAAATTTATCTGTAACAGTACGAACTTTTTGAACACTCTTTAGGATATCACCTCTCTCAAGCATTTTGACGGACATGAATATTGCCCTTTTACCATTTACTCTTTGAATAAACCCTTTTTCATCAGGGCCCTTTCTAAAGGTTGCAATATCTTTCAATCTTACACTTTGGCCGGAGAAGTTGGATCTTATAACCAAGTCTTTTATCTCATCCATATTTTTAAACTCGGCCACAGTCCGAATGCTTAGGCCTGAGTTTCCGACAGTAATGCTTCCTGCAGAGAGGTTTAAATTTCTGGCCAACAAAGTATTCTTTACCTCATCCAACGTTAACTCTTTTTCAATTAATTTTTCAGAATTAATTTTTATTTCTATTTGATCGGGGAGGTAGCCCCCAAGATTAGCAGAGGCGATAAAGGGAATGCCCTCAATTTCATCTCTTAGTTTTTTAGAGTATTTTCTAAGTTCATCATAAGTTCCGCCGTTAAGTGCAACTTGAATGATCCCTCGTCGCTTATTAGTTAGATTAATAACTTTTGGTTTATCCACGTCTTCTGGCAGACCTACTACAGAGTCAACAGCATTTTTAATATCATCCAAAACGACATTAATATCCTCATCAGGCTCTACCTCTAAATAAATAATAGAACTGGCTTCAGCTGAAAGAGCATTAAGATTTTTTATACCTGCAACACCTTTCAACTCTCTTTCGATCGGAATTGTAACTAATTTTTCTACATCTTCCGACGAGCTTCCCGGGTAAACAGTTCTAACTAAAACAACATCAAATTCAACTGTGGGAAAGGTTTCTTTTTGCAGGGTATATACAGAAATTAGTCCCGTAATAACAATGAGGATAGTTATTAAGTTTACGACTAGAGAATTCTTTAAAAAATAATTTATTAATCTAATCATTTCTCACCTCTAATAGATTTAACTAGATTTCCGGAAAGCAAAAGAAGATCTATTTTTTGAATATGCCCTGCAGCTAGATAACCAATGTATTTTTTTTGGTTTGAAATCAACAATTGCTCTGCATTAATTACTTGATCAAGACTTACTTTTCCAAGTCGGTAGAGTTTATTGTATTCATTTAATGTTTTTTTAGAAAGTATTATACTTTGATTTGATGACTCGACATTTTCTTTAGTAATTTCTAGCTGCCTTGAAATTTCATTATACTCCTGCTGTATATTTCTTTTCACTTGCGCCAATTGATAGGTCAGGTTTTGATTGTTTATTTTTGCTTTATGTAACTCTTTTTTAGCTTTCACATTTCCAAATGGTATATTTGCCGTAATTGCAACAGTAATAAAGTTCCTATCACCTGCTAAATTTCCTTTCCCGAAGACCTCTGCACTTTCGGCATCAAAGTCATTTGTTTGATACCTAAGGACAAAATCAACATCAGGTTTCTTATTATTTCTCGCTAGGTCTTTCGCCACCTCCGTCGTTTTAACCTGGGAACTTACAAGTTTCACTCTGGGGTTGTTTGAAGTATCAAGGAGTGCTTCAGAGGCGATGAAAGACATTCCCTCCCCAAACTTAAGAATCTTCTCTTTATCTTCAATGTCTCTGTGAAGAAGCTTACCCAAATTAACTTTTGATTTTGAAAAATCCTGCTTTGCTTGCTCCAACTGCTCCTTTTGGCTTAAAAGTTGAATCTCGCTTTGGAGACCATCTACTTTTAGGCTTAGGCCATCACGAACCCTACTATCAATAAGATTTTTTCTCCTCTTTGCACGTTCATAAGCGTCCTCTTGAAGGTTTAAGAAGTCTCTTGTCTGCATGAGGCTAATATAAGCTTTACTAAAAGCCCCCACTCCACTTTGAACCTCTAGATCGAATCTGTTTTTTGATGACTCTATATTTAAATCACTTTGGTGAAGTCCTAATTTAAATGACTTCCCTAAGAGGTTTTTTGTTAATGATTGTGATAAAGTTAAGGTTTGCTGAAACTCTGAGACTTCAGGGTCTCCGCCAAAAATTTGGACCCTTGTAGGGTCTTGAATTGTATTAGAGAAAGTATTTTCAAAAGAGATATTAGTTCCAAACGTGAAAAACTTTGAAAGAGTAAGAGTTGCCTCCTTAGTTTTTCCCGCAGCGAAATTTACGGCTGTAGGTGAGTCTAAATTGTTATCAAGATAATTAACCGAGAAGTTAATATTTGTGTCAGAGGTAGATTCAAAAATTTTTTTATCTGCAATAGATGTCTCTACACCACTTTTACTTGTCCTTATATTGTAGTTTTTTTCCAAGTATTCATTGATAAGGTTTTTAAAGGCATCACCAGCATTTGTTACCGGTATAAAGAGAACAAAAGCGAAAAGCCCTAAGCATCTGAAAATATTCATTTTTATTCGCCTATTTAGAGTAATAAAATAGTGTAAAAAACTTAACATTTTCCACTCCACATTGACTAACAGATAAAACTTAGGCATCTAGATCACAGAGAAGAAGCTGGATATCGCTGGCACTAGATGTCAGAGGAAAGTCCGGACACCATATGACAGCATAGCGGGTAACGCCCGTCCACCGTGAGGTGAGGACAAGTGCAACAGAAAGAATGTACAGTTTGGCTGTAGTGAAATCATGTAAACTCTATGCGGTGCAATGCCATGTATACCAGGATTAAAGGATTA
>MDTG01344655.1_pt1 | contig 14884 bp, 11 predicted proteins | sample 811421 | NCBI WGS metagenome assembly MDTG01 (sample SAMN05326645, study PRJNA326480) | marine metagenome | isolation source: seawater | place: Pacific Ocean: South East | collected 2011
CTGCAGATTCCGTGATGATGGTAGAAGGTGAAATGGACGAATGCAGCGAAGAAGAAATGGCTGATGCCATTAAATTTGCTCACGAAGCTATTAAAGTTCAGATTGATGCACAAATGAAATTGGCTGAAGCGTTCGGAAGAAAAGAAGTACGCGAGTATAACCAATCTGAGGAAAAAGAAGCCCTTAAAAAGCAAATACATGATTTTGCTTATGATAAGTGCTATGCCATTGCCAAAAAAGGCACAGGAAAAGCCCAACGCAGCCTAGCATTTGGTGAATTAAAAGAAGAAATTAAAGCCTCTTTTTCAGAAGAAGAGCTTGAAGAAAATGGTGATTTGATCAGCAAATACTTTGACAAAGCACAAAAAGAAGCAGTCAGAGAATTAGTGTTGAGTGAAGGAATGCGTTTAGACGGTAGAAAAACCGATGAGATAAGACCGATTTGGTGTGAGGTAGATTACCTCCCTTCTACCCACGGCTCATCGATCTTTACACGTGGTGAAACCCAAGCTCTTGCAACAGTAACTTTGGGGACTTCAAGAGAAGCAAATCAAATTGACATGCCCTCCTATGAAGGTGAGGAAAGGTTTTACTTACATTACAACTTCCCTCCCTTTTGTACGGGAGAAGCCCGTCCTTTAAGAGGAACATCAAGGCGAGAAGTTGGACATGGAAACTTGGCCCAAAGAGGTTTGAAAGGTATGATCCCTGACGATTGCCCATACACTGTGAGGGTCGTAAGCGAAGTTTTAGAATCAAATGGTTCATCTTCAATGGCAACGGTTTGTTCAGGAACTATGGCTTTGATGGATGCAGGGATAAAAATCAAAAGACCCGTTTCCGGTATTGCCATGGGATTAATATCTGATGGTGATCGATATGCTGTTTTGAGTGATATCCTTGGAGATGAAGATCATCTGGGGGATATGGATTTTAAAGTTACAGGAACAAGCGATGGAATTACAGCTTGTCAAATGGACATCAAAATCAAAGGCTTGTCCTATGAAATTTTGGTCAAAGCTCTTAAACAAGCTCGTGAAGGTCGATTGCAAATACTTGAAAAACTCGTTGAAACCATTGACCAACCCAATGAAAGCGTGAAGGCACATGCACCCAAAATGGTTAACCTTACCATTCCCAATGAATTCATTGGGGCTGTAATTGGACCTGGTGGTAAAGTAATTCAGGAAATGCAAAAAGAAACTGATACCACTATTGTTATTGAAGAAGATGGAGATATGGGTGTCATTGAAATATTGGGTGTAAATCAAGAAAAAATCGATGCTGCTATTGAAAGGATTAATAACATTACATTCAAACCAACAGTTGGAGAGATTTACAATGTTACTGTAGTTAAAATATTAGATTTTGGAGCAGTAGTCGAATTTGTCCCTGGAAATGAAGTGCTACTTCATATTTCTGAAGTTTCATGGGATAGAATTGATAAAGTCACAGATGAGGTTAATCTTGGTGACACTTTTGATGTAAAATACTTTGGGATTGATCCCAAAACAAGAAAACAAAAAGTTTCCAGAAAAGCACTATTACCTAGACCTGAGAGGAATAATAATCCAAGAAACAAATAAATCAGTACCCAGATGTAACATTTTTCGTTTTTAAACGTATAATAGTATGTAAACAAATACTTTTTCATGAGACAACTCAAAATCACAAAACAGGTAACCAATCGTGAAACTGCCTCCTTAGACAAATACCTTCAAGAAATTGGAAAGGTTGATTTGATCACGGCAGAGCAAGAGGTAGAATTGGCACAAAGAATCAAGGCAGGAGATCAGGTTGCCTTAGAAAAATTGACTAAAGCCAACCTCCGTTTTGTTGTCTCTGTTGCTAAACAATATCAAAACCAAGGATTAACCTTGCCAGATTTGATCAACGAGGGAAATTTGGGATTGATCAAAGCAGCCCAACGTTTTGATGAAACAAGAGGTTTTAAATTTATTTCCTACGCCGTTTGGTGGATCAGACAGTCTATTTTACAAGCCTTGGCAGAGCAGTCGAGAATTGTTAGGCTGCCCTTAAATAAAATTGGATCGATTAACAAAATCAACAAAACCTATGCATTTTTAGAGCAAGCACACGAAAGAGCACCATCACCTGAGGAAATCGCTAAGGAATTGGACATGACCATCAATGATGTTAAAGAGTCCCTAAAAAACTCCGGTAGGCATGTCTCAATGGATGCTCCTTTGGTTGAAGGAGAGGACTCTAACCTCTATGATGTCCTAAATAGCGGTGAATCACCGAACCCCGATAAAACTCTTTTACATGAATCCCTAAGAACTGAGATAGAAAGGGCTTTGGAAACATTAACACCCCGTGAGGCTGATGTTGTGAGATTATATTTTGGTTTGGGTAATCAACATGCCATGACTCTGGAAGAAATTGGAGAAACCTTCGATTTAACACGTGAAAGAGTTAGACAAATCAAAGAAAAAGCTATTCGTAGATTGAAGCATACCTCTCGAAGTAAAATTTTGAAAACTTACTTGGGATAAATTGAATTATTCATAATGGAAACCATTATTGCTCCCTCGTTATTGGCGGCGGATTTCGGAAATCTGGAATACGACTGTAAAATGGTCAATGCTAGTGTGGCAGATTGGTTTCATATTGATGTAATGGACGGTGTATTTGTGCCAAATATATCTTTTGGAATGCCAGTGATTAAGTCGATAGCAACTCATGCTGAAAAGCCATTAGATGTTCATTTGATGATTGTTCAACCAGAGCGCTTCATTGAAACTTTTGCAGCATTAGGTAGTGATATACTCACTGTACATTTTGAGGCCTCTACTCACTTGCACCGAACTTTGCAATCCATAAAAAGTAATGGTATGAAAGCAGGGGTAGCCTTAAATCCTCATACTTCTGTTGATTTACTAGAACCCATTATCAATGAAATTGACCTAGTCTGTTTGATGAGTGTCAATCCAGGTTTTGGTGGGCAAAGTTTTATAGAAAAGACTTTTGAAAAGGTAAAAAAGCTCAGCGCTATTATTAAAAAGACCGGAGCTTCCACTCAGATTGAAATTGATGGTGGTGTTACAAATCAAAATGCCAAGAAATTGATTGAATGTGGTGCAAACATTTTGGTTACGGGAAGTTTTGTCTTTTCCTCTGAGAATCCCGAAAACACCATATTGGAGTTAAAAAATATAAAATAAAAAAGGGGTGAGGACACCCCTTTTTTGTTTCCTAAAATTCAGTTCTAAATTGTACCCTCCTGTTTTGTGCTCTGCCTTCGGCAGTCTCATTGTCGGTAATAGGTTTTTCCTCACCATAGCCCTCAGTTTTCAATCGATCAGGATTAACGCCTAAATTGACCAAAAAGGACTTAACAGCAGCGGCTCTCTTTTGAGAAAGCTCAAGATTTGCCTCAGTCTCTCCATCACTTGAAGTATGTCCCTCGATCACTAAATTACCATCAGGGTTATTATCAAGTAATAATTTAATTTCGCTTAAGGACTCCAATACTGACTTACCTTGAATCCTATCCGTTCCCGCTGCGAAATTGATTTGTGTAGCCAACTGATTAATGGTTTGAACCACTTCCATTGAGAGATCGGGACAACCGTTATTATCTTCAGAGCCAGCTTCATCTGGACAAGCATCGATATTATCGCTTACTCCATCTCCATCGGTGTCTGGCCAAGGGCAGCCTTTGTTGTCCTCTGCTCCTGCCTCCTCTGGGCATTCGTCATCTTTGTCTGCCACACCATCGCCATCGGCATCAGGACAACCATTCAGCTCAAGCAATCCTTCTTGCTCTGGGCATTCGTCTTCGTTGTCTGCAACGCCATCACCATCGGTATCAGGACAACCGTTCATGATTTCGGTACCAAACTCCTCAGGGCAACTGTCTTTATTGTCAGGAATTTTGTCGCCATCGGTATCGGGACATCCATCAAATTCTTTGAGGCCAGGTTCCTCTGGACAGGAATCTTTGTTATCTGGAATTCCATCTTTATCTGAATCACCTTGACCAAAATTATAATTTAATCCAACCATGTGCTGAAGATGTTTATAAGTTCCTTTTTCTTCAGACCACCTATATGTTGATCTAAGATTTAATGAAATTTTTTCTGAAATTAATATATCAAATCCGAGCCCACCTAGAACTGTTCTTCCTGCTCCCAGTGATTTAAATACTCCTTCAAAATTTAGTTTTTTACCAAAATCTGATAACCCATAACCAGCTATCATATATGGAGAAAATTTATTTGAGGTCAAGTTAAATTTCAGGAAAGCGTCGACTGAAGTATAATCTGTATTGTTATTCTCTATTTCAAACTTATTTATACCGTAATTAGCTCCTATTGAAAATCCTGCTCCTAAATATCTTCCTAAAGAAACTGATGGGCCTAATCCAAATTTTGATTCCACTGATTCATCCATGATTTGTATGGTGTTAACTCCTACACCTATCGACCAAGGATTATCCGCAGTTTGAGCAACCAAAATTGAAAAGGGAGTAAATAGTATAAAAACGAATTTTAATAATTGATTTTTCATATGTGATTTTATTCTTTTTAAAATTACAAAATCTATTTCAAGTTATTTGTTATTGACTCAATTTTTGAGATTACGAATAGTTATAACCTTACTGAATGCCTTAATTTCATGACATATTTTTATCTTATTTTTTTTGTTGAATCATTATTAATAATTTAACAGAAAATCAACAGATGATAAAAAGAAGGTTTTTTGCCAAAAGCTTTGCTTTGGCTTTATTTTCAGTATTTTTTCCCTCAAGTGGTTTTTCCCGAAAAAATAAATTGCCAAATGTTCTAATCCTGGGTGACTCTATATCCATAGGCTACTTCCCTTTTGTCAAAGAAATTATGGAAGGTCGCGTAAATTTAAGTCGGCCCATGTCAGCTAAAGGCGGTTTTCAGAACTGCGCTGGAACCACCAATGGGATTAAAAAAATATCACAGTGGATCGGAAAAACGCAATGGGATTTGATTCATTTTAATTTTGGACTGCATGATATCAAGCATGTAAACCCCCAAAACGGTAAAAACAGCAAAAGTTTTGAAGATCCCCACCAAGCATCGCCTGAACAATATGAGAAAAACCTCAATTTTATTGTCAAAGAACTAAAGAAGACGAAAGCAAAATTGATTTTTGCCACAACAACCCCCTATCCAGATGGAAAGCTAAAGCCGGCAAGAAAACCTGGAATGCCAAAAATCTATAACACTGTTGCACTAAGAATAATGAAAAAACATAACGTTTACATCAATGATTTACATGGTTTTGTTGAACCAAGAATCAATGAGCTTCAAAGACCTAACAATGTTCATTTTACTCAATTTGGCAGTGAAGAGCTGGCAAAAGAAGTTGTAAAATCGATAATGAAATACCTTTAATAATGTTATCGATTATAAAGTTTCATTTTTTACTATTAGTCTTACTTGTTTTCTCTCAGGTCATTTGCCAAGAAAATCGTTTTGAGGTAAAAACCAATATTGTGGTTGGAAAGAATACTGAGTTCTGGAAAGCCGCTGGCTCTGATCATCTTTTTTATCACAGCCTCAGACCTGCTGGTCAATATTTACTCAAAAGAATGGGAGCTACAAATTCACACCATTATTTGCGATCACACCACACCTTCAATCAAGATTTAAAACACGGAGTCATCAGGGGACAAAATGTCTATAGCGAGGACCATAAGGGGAATCCCATTTATGATTTTTCAAATCTAAATAAAGTCTACAGGACTTATATCGAAAATGGAATCAAACCCATTGTGGAATATGATTATTTACCCGAAGCATTGAGCCTTGATGAAAGTGATTCCTCTAGAGGAAATGATGAGGGCATGACAATGATCAACACTGGACCTAATGATTGGAGAAAATGGTCCAATTTGATGAAAGCTACTACTCAAAACTTTATTGATGAATTTGGAATTGATGAGGTCAGGAGTTGGTATTTTGAAGTATGGAATGAACCCGATGGTTGGCCTGAGGAAGAGTGGCATGTGTTTTATAAAATGTACGATGTATTTGTCGATGCGGTAACATCTGTTGATTCGAAATTAAAGGTGGGTGGACCAGCTTGTTATCACGAGTATTTTTTAAAACCTTTTCTTAATCATGTGGCCAATGGAACCAATTATGTAACTGGTAAGAAAGGTACCCAGATCGATTTTATTTCATATCATATCTATGGGCTGTCAGGAAAATGGTTAAACAATGAACCCCATATACAGCCTCAAGTTCAAAGATTTTCTCAGTCGATCCTTTGGATTAAGCGACTTCTAAAGGCATATCCTTCTCTAAAGGGAACACCATTTCATTTGAACGAATGGGGACTTTCATCCAATTACTATCGTACGGTTGCGGATTATCCAGATTTAGAGTATCGAAACTCGATCAGCTCTCCACTGTTTTTATTTAAACTTGTCGATGCGCTTTATCAAATAGAAGATAACTACAATTTCCCTACCTCTATGCTTCTCTATTGGGGATTTTCTTGGGAGGCAGATGAAAATGAATTTTTTACAGGTAAAAGGGAACTTTTGACTGAAGGAAATACGCCCAAACCCATCCAAACTGGCTTTGAAATGTTGGCACAACTGCAGCCCCAAAGACTAGAAGTAGTTAAGGAGAAAAAAGGCAGTCGGTTCGGTCTGATTGCTACTAGATCTGAAGAAAAAATTGTTCTTTTGGTTTACAACTATCAGGAATCCGATGGGGAAAAAGTGGTGGGTAATGACAGAATAAACATCCAGCTATCAGGCTTAAAAAATAAACTCGAATATAAGGTTGAATCCATTACTCTGGATTCAAAAAACAACAACACATACCAAGCTTGGTTGTCAATGGGTAGTCCCAAAAGCTCAGAATTGATTGATCTTATGCCTTTACAAAAGGCAGCTTCTATTGATATTAGTAGTGAATTTGACTTGAAAACCAATGGTCAGGGGGAGATGAGTTTTGACATGAACCTCAAACGCAGATCTGCACATATCCTGATTATTAAACCTAATAAATAAAATGATGAGGTGCCTTTTGATATTTACTTTTTTCGTTGCCCAAGCGCAGCAATCACCAGGGGTGATGATTGATAGTTTTCAAACTTTTGATTCTTATAAGGACATTAAATACGACGAGTCATTGCGACCACAGTTTCATTTTTCATCAAAGAAAAATTGGATCAACGACCCCAATGGAATGGTTCATTACAAAGGGGAATATCATCTGTTTTTTCAACACAACCCAAAGTCCATTCACTGGGGTAATATGACCTGGGGTCATGCAGTAAGTAAAAACATGGTTCATTGGGAACAATTACAACACGCTATTTTGCCCTATGGTAATGGTACTATTTTTTCGGGAACTGCCGCAGTGGATTATTCAAATAGCCTAGGGAAAAACACGAAGGGAGACAAGACTATTGTGGCCTATTTTACCCATGCTCAAAATGATAAAAAAGATTTGTTTTATCAAGCGGGGGCCTATAGTACTGACCAGGGGCGGACATTCCAACTGATCGATGGTGGTCGTCCATTAGTTCCCAACCAAGGCTTTGATAGAGCAGAGCGTGATCCAAAGATTTTTTGGCATGCTCCCTCCAAGAAATGGGTACTTATATTGTGGATCAAACGTGCGCATAAAAAAAAGGCCAATGATTTAGGAAAAGTTCGTTTTTTTAGTTCTACAGATCTAAAAAACTGGCAAAAACTAAGCGACTTTGACAGAAATTGGGTTTATGAATGTATGGACTTGGTTGAACTGAAAGTCGATGGAGACCCAAACAATAAAAAGTGGTTGATCTACGATGCCAGCTTTGATTATGAAATTGGAACCTTTGATGGGTTAAGCCTATCAACTAATAAAAAAAATCACCTCGGTGACCTGGGTAAATCATACTATGCAGCACAAACTTTTAATAATAGTCCCGACGGAAGAACGGTCATTATGGGGTGGTTGAGAACCCGTGACAAAAACATTGGAAAAAATTTTTTTGTTGACCAAAATATGCCTTTCAATCAACAGATGTCTTTTCCTGCTACTATGGAATTGAGAACAACTGCTGCTGGAATTCGTCTGTTTCGCTGGCCCATAGAAGAAATCAAAAGCCTATATCAAAAGAGATATATATTCGAAGAAATAGAATCGGGGGTCTTGAATAAAAACTTGAAAGGTGAGAGTTTTGATGGTGTTGATCTTTACACATCATTTGATCGGAACAAAACCTCATTTTTTCAAATTAATATTCGTGGGCAAATGCTTACTTATCAAAAGGGTGATTTTTATTTTAACGATGTGATCCTGCCTACTCTAGACAAAAATAAGGTGAATGTGAGGATACTACTGGACCGCACTTCTATTGAAATTTATGCAGATGACGGGTTTTCGGTGTTCTCTTCTTATGCCGTTCCGACTCCTGAGAACAAAGAGATATCGGTAGATACTAGCGAGGCATTCCTCTTCGATGTATTTGAGGTGAATAAGCTCGGATCCATATGGCGCTAGGCGATGGTTGAGTTAATCTACTCTTTCAATTTCCACCCATAGTGGAAAGTAGTTGCTCCTCCTCTGCTTTCTGTAAAAGGGTATAAAATCAAATTGGCCTTGGGGAAGTGAAACCCCCTTCCATTGCAAAAGATCGGTCTCAGCCAAAGGGTTGTGTTTTTTCAAGATGCTCTGACCCAACTCTAAGAACATCTCTCCTCCTGTCTTCAGAGGTTTTAAAAATTTAAATTTTAGATTATAAACACCCTTTTCTAAGTCAACCTTCCAATAAGAAAACACCTGTTCCTGGCTCCAAACAGCCCTTTCACCGCCAGCATCGTTACGATTTAGATAAACCGGATTTTCGTGTGGTGTACCTATGGCAATCCTGGGGGAGTTAACAAGATTTGGAGAAGTAGTCAATTCAGAAATCAATGCATCCATTTCTGTTCTTAGGGAGGCTGCTTTTTCTTTATTTTGGGCTACCAAATTGTTTTTCTCAAATGGATCTTCCTCAAGGTTATACAATTCAAAATCATCTACAGAAGCATCGAAATCCTTTTTACCAAAAAGTTTGAAATTGCCTCGCTGAATAGCTACATTATTATATTTTTCTGGAAACTTTCTGGTCCAATAAGAGAAAAAACTGCGTTCGGCTAGAGCTTTTCCCTCTAGGGCAGGGACAAAACTTCTTCCATCAATCTTTCTGTCTTGGTCTGTTGGAGCAGCACACAACAGGGAGAGTGTAGGCAACAAATCAATATGGGCGGCCATATCATCTAATTCCCTATTTCCTTCGAATTTTGAGGGGTAACTCATGAAAAATGGAACACGTATACCTCCTCTGTGAACACTTGATTTTCTTCCGCGCATGCCAGCCACATATCGGGCTTGTTGGGGGCCGTTATCGGTCATAAAAATTATGATGGTATTGTCTTGAATTCCCAATGTTTCAACTTTCTGAAACAATCTTTTGAGGTTATCATCAATATTGGTGACCATAGCATAGACCTTTCGGGCATCCTCATCACTTTTTTCATTTATATCCTCTACAGGTAAAAGCTTGGGATCAATTCCATCTGATGGGTCAATATCCTTATACATTTGGTAATATTTTTCTGGTACCTGAAGGGGAGTGTGCGGTGCGTTGAAAGACAAATAACAGAAAAAAGGTTGCTCGTGATTTTTTTCGATAAAATCAATAGCGTTTTCAGTGAAGATATCTGAACAGTATCCCTTGTAAGCTTTTTGTTTATTGTTGTGCCATAGGACAGGATCAAAATAGCTGGTTTCCTTTTTAAAATAGTTGGTAAAATCTCCAACTTGTCCTATGCCCCCTGCCAAGTGAATGAGTGACTCGTCAAATCCCTGATCACTGGGACGTGAGGGATAATTGTCTCCAAGATGCCATTTTCCAAAAATACCGGTAGTATAGTTCACTTTTTTTAGCATTTCTGCAAGAGTGAATTCTGAAGAGGCCATTATAGCTCCTCCATTATAGGTGTCTCTTACCCCAGTTCTAAGCGAGTACCTTCCTGTCATCAAGCTGGATCTGGTCGGGGCGCAAACTGGAGAAACATGAAAATTATTAAACCGAATGCTTTGTCGTGCAAAAGCATCAATGGTTGGGGTATTGATATTAGGATTATTGTGGATGCCTAGATCACCATAGCCTTGATCATCTGTTATGATTAGAATCACATTGGGTGGAGTGAGAACTTCTTTTTTTTGACAACTCATCGAAAGTAGTGCAAGTAAAAATGGGATTAAGTATTTCATTTTTATGTTATTTAGGTTTTTTATTTTTCAGGCACAGCTTCCAAATGAGAGCAGACATAGGTAGCCAAATCAGAAGCTTCTTTGTTGATTTGTTCCAATGGTTTTTTATCAAGCCAACCCATCACGGCAGAAGCGACAAAGGCATCTCCAGCTCCAACAGTACTTTTGATTTTAATAGTATTCTTGGTAGAATAAAAACAAAAATGATCTTTACTGGCCATTACTGCTCCTTTTTCCCCTAAGGTAATAATTCCGAATTTTAGATCAAATTTGCGAATTAATGTTTGTAATCCATATTTATGGTTTTGTGATAAAGAAAGCATGGATGCTATCACTGAAAATTCAACTTCGTTCATTTTAACTGCACTAGCCAAACCAAGACTTTGTTTGACCATTTCTGGATTGTAAAAGTCTTTTCTAAAATTGACATCAAAAACCCTCAAGCATCCTGGAGCAGTTGACTTAAGTATTTTCAAAATGGTATTTTTTGAAATCGAATTTCTTTGGGCCAAAGTTCCAAAACAAAGGGCATCCAAACGTTTAGCGATATTTTGTTTAGTAGAGTCGAATTCGATATGATCCCAAGCTGCATTTTCTTCAATTTCATAGCTAGGGTTTCCCATTGAGTCAATACTTACGATTACCCGACCCGTAGGAAAATCTTCGTTAAGCTGAATACCCGAAATATTTACTTTTAAGTCCTTTATAAGGGCAATGGCTTTTTGTCCCATTAAGTCATTACCCAAAGCAGTTAATAGGTAGGTTTTTGCTCCCAATTGTTGAACATGTGCCGCAAAATTAGCAGGCGCACCTCCCAATTTTTCAGCATCGGGAAATACATCCCATAACACCTCACCCAGCCCAGCTATCAGATGCTCTTTTTTTGGATATGGCATATAATATATTACATCTCAATTTTCATGAATTATAAAGCTACAAAACAATTTAGATTAGGGGACCATATTGATTCATTCGTGGAATAATTGGGATGAGAATTGGTTAATGGTTGTACAGTATGTTTATATTTTATTTAAATTTAATTTTTAAGTAGAATTAATGATTGAAAAAAAACTAGAGGGAATCATTGCAGCACCCTTTACTCCTATGGATGAAAAAGGGGAAATCAATCCTATAATTATAAGTGATTATGCTCATAAATTAAAAAAAGACGGACTCTCTGGGGTCTTTATCTGTGGCACTACTGGTGAGGGAATGTTGATGACTCTAGAGGAAAGAAAAATTATTGCTCAGGAGTGGATCAAATTTCAGCAAGACAATTTTAAGGTAATTGTACATGTAGGTACCACATCTGTAAAACAATCTCAAGAGCTAGCCCAACACGCTCAACAAATCGGAGCTTATGGCACTAGTACTATGGGGCCTTTGTTTTTAAAACCCCAAACTGTCATGCCTTTGGTCGATTTTTGTGCTGAAGTTTCATCAGCTGCACCAGATATTCCTTTTTTTTATTATCATATTCCCTTGATCTCTGGAATTGAGCTTTCTATGACTGATTACCTTGAATTAGCCAAGACAAAAATTCCAAATTTTGCAGGCATCAAATATACCCATGACAATTTTGATGAAATGGAAAAATGCAACACTATGGACAATGGAAATTGGAGTGTTCTAAACGGTTTCGATGAAAATTTATTTAAAGTACTCAACATAGGGGTTTATAGCGCTGTGGGTAGTACATATAATTACATGAATCCCATTTACTTATCAATGATTGAAGATTTTAAGATTGGGGAAATAGAATCGGCAGAAAGAAAACAGCTTAAGTGTAATGGTATAATTGAGTCGATATTTGAAAATGGGGGGCCCATGATCGCCGGAAAAGCTATCATGAATATGATAGGTATTAATTGTGGTCCTTGCCGATTGCCCCTAACAAACCTATCAGAAAATTCTATTTCAAAACTCAACGAGGTTTTAAAATCTAAAGGCTTTTTTGAATTGAATCAATAAATGCAATTGATTAGTAAACTAGAATCTTTTTTAGTCTAAAAAATACTTCCTGAGGTGGTTAAAATTTTCCTATAAGGAAAACAATGGTATTGGTTTGATTTTTTTTTTAAAACCATTTTTCTTCAAAATCTGTATCAATTTCATCTAAAAACTACTGCAATTATACTGCAAGCATTGTATTTATCAATTTTTGTAAAGTTTTTGTCAACTTTTTGTTCATATTTATGCTTTAAATTAAATAGTTATGTCTTTTAATAAACGTTTTAACAATAACTACCCAGAGTTTTTGCCAAGACTTTTGGATAGATTTTCTGATTTGACCCATAGAGAGATTTTACTTTGCATGTACCTAAAGCAAAATTATTCAAATCAAGAAATTAGTGAAAAGATGGAAATCTCTCGAACTACAGTTGATATCTACAGACACCGAACAAGAAAGAAAATGAGATTAAAACGCTCCGATTCTATCATAAGTGTTTTGAATCGACTATAGAAAATCAATTAGAAAAATAACTTGACAAGAATTTTTATTTTATTGATGTTTGTGATTTTTGTTTTTAATGCAAGTTTATGCATAGGACAACAGAGAAGTCATTTGCTTTTTTTCAAGGACAACCTTATTCATTTTAATCCTGCTCACGCTGGAATAGATGGGTCTAAAATCCAAATAAATAGTCGAAGTCAGTGGTTGGGAATCAAAAATGCACCTAGAACAAACTCAATAAGATATGTCACAAATACTAAAAAGAATGTTACCTGGAGTTACAATGTTGAAACAGACAAGGTTTTTATTGAGAATAAAAATTCATTTGCTGCTGACTACAGTTATCAATTAAAATTAGACACAAATAAAAAACTTAATCTTGGAATGAGAGTTGGATTGTACTCCTATAATTTTGATGTTAACGAATTGGTTCGAGTGACAAATGAGCCTAATGAATTTCTGAGTGCCGTTAGGGGTTATGTAGGTAATATAATTGGGGTGGGCTTATATTATTCAGATGTAAGAGAAAAAGTAGAGCACTTCTTTTCATTTTCCATACCCAACATCGTTAGTCTTAAAAGATTTAAGGCTGAAAATGGAATTACCACAAAAGTAACCGACAGAATTCATAATTATTTTGTTGGTGGAAGTAAGTTCAAAATGGGTGAGAATACTTTAGTGCCTCATTTACTGGTTCGTCATGTTAAAAATGCTCCAGTTTTATATTCCATGCTTATTGGTTTTGATTTTCAAAAGAAATTTGAGCTTGGATTTGGCATCACAAATAATGATTATTTAAGTGGATATTTTACTTTAAACAAAACAGAAAAATATAATTTTGGAATTGGTTATGAATTCCCAAATAGTAACAGAAAAACAGCATTAAGAAAAGGGACTTTTGAATTCAATTTAATTTATAAGTTTAAAGGTCAAGATGAAAAAGGTGTTACAGAAGAAATGACAATAGAAGCTATTAAATCAACTTCACTTGAATAAAGGTTTTATTAAAATATTGTTTGAAAAACCTATTTTTAAATGGGCAGGAATCCTATTTTTAGGATTTATAAGCTTTTCTTTTTCTAACAATCTAACCTCATTTAGTATTGAGGATAACCTTGCTTTCCCAGTTCTAAATTCATTTACTGATAATGATAGCGACAATCAACTACAAACTGCAAGTGAGGTAGTATTCACAGCAGTCTTTCAAAGTGCCGTTACTGTTTCCCCAACTATAGAAATTCCTGGTGCTGTCAACGGTGGAGTAATGATAACAACTGACAGGCTTACGTGGTATTATACCTGGGATGTAAGTAGTTCAGGGCCATCAAATGGTAACTATTCTGCTAGAGTTCGAGTAACTGACCCAGACAATATGTCTACAAACTTTGTTGGATCACCAATAGATTTTACTCTTGACAGTACAGTTCCCACGGTAGTTCTTACAGATACAGATGCAGATGATCGTTTAACGATTTACGACAATATAAAAATTACTGCCACTTTTAGTCAGCCAATGACTAGCTCTCCACTAATTAAAATTATGAGGGGTAGTACAACTGTAACACTCACAGCCTTAACGCAATCAACGACTTCAATATGGTATTATGATTGGGCTTTGACTACTCCGTCTACGGGAATACCAGCTGATGGTTTGTATACTGTGACTGTTTCTGGAACATCGACTGGTGGTAAAGTATACCCAAATGCTAACGTTGATAATATTTTATTTCAAGTTTTAGATGACTCAGATGGGGATCAACTTGCCGATGGGGGGGCTGATAAGGATGATGATAATGATGGTATTTTAGATTCCAGAGAGGGCAATGGTGATATTGACGGCGATGGTATTCCCAACAGATTAGATAGAGACTCCGATGGAGATGGTTGTCCAGATACAATAGAAAACAATTACTCTGACCCAGACAATGACGGTGTTGTTGGAACCTCTCCTGTACAAACCGATGATGATGGTAAGGTTACCTCAGATGCAAATAATAACACCTTCAGTCATGGAATTGTAATTTACTTGAATACTTTTAGAGATGCTGATAGTAACGGCACTTTCGACTATCTTGAAGTACCAAACATTTCTTTAACTAGTGATACAGCAACTAAAACTGTTCAGGACACTGGAAGTTTAACATTAACTGTAACAGCTACGACC
>MDTG01384447.1_pt1 | contig 14882 bp, 13 predicted proteins | sample 811421 | NCBI WGS metagenome assembly MDTG01 (sample SAMN05326645, study PRJNA326480) | marine metagenome | isolation source: seawater | place: Pacific Ocean: South East | collected 2011
AATATCGTATTCCAAGACGGAGGAGTTGGTGGTACAACTAACTTAACAATACTTGGTAGCGGTGAAATGGTCAAAGAGGCCACTGAAAGATTCACTATTAAATCACACACTAACTCGTGGGATGGTGGTTTAAGATTCTATGCATCAAATAATAGTACTATTTTCCAAATGCACCCAGATACCAATGGTCAAATGTATGTTGATAGAGAGTGGAGATTCCAAGATTCACAAATTAACTATGGTCCAATAAGAAGAGGTGGACATAATGTTGGACATTTAGAAGGTTCTTATAATAATGTTGGTGGTAATGGCGCTCAATCCAATCCAATTTATACAATTGGTTCTAGCTATAATCCTGGTACTACAACATTAAGCAATATGTATGGTATTGGATATACTAATGTTACTGCAAGTTTTATTAGTGGTGGTTTAGCTAATGGAGATTGGGGCTTTTATGTTGCTGCTGATGGCGACGCTAGAATTTTCCTAGATGGAAGTGTTGGACATGGCAGTTTCTTAGGAGATGTAAGAGCCAATCGTTTTGTCGACATAAACAGCACAGCCTATTATGTACACCCTGGCGATACAACAATAAGTGGTAAGTTCCGTCAAACAGTAATTATTGGAGATGGAACTCAGCTAAATAGTAACGATGGTAGTTGGGGTGCAAGATTAAATCTAACAGATAGTGTTCATTCTAAAATAGAAATTGGTCAAGATAGTAATTCAATGAAATCTCATTGGTATGCTCATACTGGTCAAGATTCTATTAAATTTGGTACATCAACAAGTCATGATGTAGAAATACAAAGAGGTGGAACAACTAGAATTGAAGCCACAAGTGGTGGAGCAACTATTACGGGAACAGGTACTGCAACAAGTGATTTTAGAGCTCCAATCTTCTACGATTCTTCAAACACAGATTTTTATGTAGATCCAGTCGGTTCATCAAAACTTTATGGAACATTGTACTTAGGACACACTAATTCACAACCAGGTACTCTTGTAATATACGATACTGGTAATAATGGGTTAGAAATGAAAGGTACTGGAGCTAATGCCTTCCAATTTGATATGATTGGAACTGGTTCAACAGGTACTATTACATTTAATGATTTTAACTTAGTAACAAATAAAAATGTTCGTATTAATGCTGGATCTTCAGATTATACAGCCCAGACTAATGTTGATGAATCAATTCTTAGAATGCAAACTGATTATGATGGTGGTGGGTCACAGAACTTACAGTTTGTAAATCATAATGGTAACTGGTTAGATGGAACAACGGGTGCTGATACTGCATACGGTTGGATGTGGGGTTATCAAAATAGTATTAGAGCAGGAATTCATTATGATCACAGAGGAATAGAAAAGTTTGATTTCTATAGTAGTTATGGAGATATAAGATTTAGAACACCAGCAAGTGTAAATGGAAATATAAGTCCTATTGGTTCTGAGTCATCAATGCCTGCTAGATTGACAATTGGTGTGGGTGGTGCAGTAACAGCATCTAACGATATGAGAGCTCCTATCTTTTACGATAGTAATAATACTGCTTATTATGTAAATCCAGCAACTAGTTCAATACTCACGAATGTTGATATGCGAGGCACTGGTTCAATGCTACCAGGACATGCATATTCAAATACTCACGATGGTTCAAATGTTTATTGGCATATTGGATCGGCTTCAAGTACAAATAAAATTCTCAATATGAGAGTTTATAAAAGTGATAACAGTTATGTCAATCACAAATTTAAAACAACCGGTATAGATGTTGCTGGTCACGTATCTATTGGTAGTAGTAACCGCTATAAGATTAATAATGTTTCGGCAATGGCAAATGGCCAATCTTCAGGAACTTTAGTTATAGGTGATGTTGATGAAAATGATGACTATACTAAAGTCGATATTATGGCGGCTGGAGGAAATGGTAGAGTTGTAGTTTCAGACGCTGAAATATTCTTTAATGGTGATAGTAATTCATCTGCCGGGTTTAAAATGTTAGGAAACACTGGAGCTTTCCATGCTAATAATAATATAATAGCCTATTCATCTACACTTACAGCATCAGACAAAAGATTAAAAGAAAATATTAGGCCTTTAGAATCTTCACTTGATAAAGTATTAACACTTAATGGTGTTAAATTTGATTGGAAAGATAAAGATAAAGGAAATGATCAATTAGGATTTATTGCTCAAGACGTAGAAAAAGTATTACCTGAAGTCGTAGAGGATATTGAAAACGGCTTAGGAGATATAGATGGTCATAAAGTTGTTAATTATTCTGGTGTAGTTCCAGTGTTAGTTGAAGCAATTAAGGAACTAAAAGCAGAAATTGATGATTTAAAAGAGCAACTAAAGAAAAAATAGTTATAAATAGTATAGTAATATAAACACCTTGAAGGAGGACACATAATGGCAATTACATACACCTGGAAAGTAACAGGAATAAAAAAGAAAGATGAAGGTAGTAATAAAGATGCTGTCGTTCAGACATATTGGACAAAAACGGGAAAAGATGGTGATGGTAATGAAGGCGTATTTACGGGTGCGACTCCATTTTCATCAGTTGATGCAGACCCATTTGTAAAATTTGCAGACTTAAAAGAAGCAGATGTTTTAAAATGGATTAAATCAGTTGCAGATGTTAATGGTTCATATAAAGACCACATCAATGCTCAGATCCAAAAACAAATTGATGAAATTGTTACACCTGTCGTCGAAGCAGACATGCCTTGGGCCGAAACAGGCGGAGAATAAAAAATGGCGGTACCTAATTCTAGAGTCACACTAATAGACTATTGCTTAAGAGCATTAGGTCATCCTGTAATAGAAATTAATGTGGACGATGATCAGGTTTCAGACAGAATTGACGAAGGCTTGCAATTTTATCAGCACTATCATGCAGATGCTATAGAAAAAGTATTTCTAAAACATCAGGTTACTCAAACTGATATTGATAATGGTTATTTAACTATTAATGGTTTAGTAACTGAAGTATTAAGAGTTTTACCATTAAGAGATACTTTTGCAACCAACAACTTATTTGATATAAAATATCAAATGCATTTAAATGACATGTTTAGTCTTGGCTATATGGGATCATTGCTAGAATATACTATGGCTATGGAATATCTTAAGACATTAGATGTTTTAATAGATTCAGATAGTAAATTTGTCTCATTTGAAAAACATAAAAACAGATTACAAATACACATGGACTGGGCAGCTGAAGTTGGCATAGGCGACTATATAATAGTTGAAGCTTATAGAATTATCGACCCAGAAACATTTACAGATGTTTATAACGATTACTATTTAAAGAAATATTGCACAGCATTAATTAAAAGACAATGGGGAGCTAACCTCTTAAAGTTCGAAGGTATGCAGATGCCAGGTGGAGTTACATTTAATGGACGACAATTATTTGATGATGCTAATGAAGAATTGCAAAGATTAGAGGAAGAAGTCAGACTTAATTGGGAAGAGCCAGTCGATTTTTACACAGGATAAAGAATGCCACGAAATGTATACTTTTCACAAGCAGTAAGATCCGAACAGAACGTATACGAAGATCTTATTGTTGAGTCGTTAAAAATATATGGACAAGATGTCTATTATATTCCACGCACACTTGTAAATAGAGATACAATACTTAACGAAGATCCTGGATCTAAATTTGACGATGCTTATTTAATGGAAGCATATATTGAGAATGTAGATGGATTCGAAGGTGCTGGTGATTTATATTCTAAGTTTGGATTAGAAATTAGAGATGAAGCTACATTTGTAATATCTAGGAAGAGCTGGAATTATGCAGTAGGTTTAAACGAAAACAAAGATAAACCTAGTGAAGGTGATCTATTATTCTTACCTATGACTAACTCATTCTTTGAGATTTCATATGTTGAAGACGATTCTCCATTCTTCCAGTTATCAAATTTACCAGTTTACAAACTCACATGTTCATTATTCGAATATTCAGACGAAGAAATAGAAACAGGAATTGCAGAAATAGACGATAAGATTGGTTCACAGGCTTATCAAATTTCAATGAATCTTACGGTCACTGGTGGTAATCACTTTGAACATTCAGAAATAGTAACTCAAGAATTAGTACCAGCTTCTGGTGGAACACCGGCAATTAAAATATTTGGTGAAATTCAAACTATAGATAAAATATCTAATACAGCAGCAACTATTTCAGTTTCTAATATTGGTGTAAGTGGATCAGATACATATAGAGAATTTGCAGTTGATGCTAATAAACCATTGGTGGGTGGAACTAGTACAAACTCTTGTATTATTACAAAGGTATATGATGTAGGTGATAACGATACAGCAAATGTATTCCCACAAGATGGTGCTGCACAAAATGTTGCATTTGAAACACTAGGTGATAACTTTATAGACTTTACGGAATCAAATCCGTTTGGTGATCCATCGGAGAGTAACTAATGTTTGGAGGTCATTTTTATCACGCTACTATGAGGAAATCGGTTGCCGTATTTGGTACACTGTTTAATAATATGAGCGTAATAAGAAAGGATGGAAGCGGTGGTATACTGAATACAGTAAAAGTACCATTAGCTTATGGACCAAAACAAAAGTTTTTAGCTAGGTTAGACCAAGAAGCTGGTTTTGAAGCGCCATTGGCGATTAAATTACCAAGGATGGCATTTGAAATAACAAGTTTAGAATTAGATTCTACTCAAAAGGTAGGCAAATTAAATAGCATAGTAGAAAATCATGGCAGTGATGTTACTAAGAAAAAGACAATAAAACATTATACATCATATAATATTGGAATGTCATTATATATAATGGCTAAGAACCAAGATGATGGACTACAGATTGTAGAACAAATATTACCATATTTTCAACCTGAGTATACTGTTTCAATTACACCTGTTGATGGATTTGCACATAAACAAGATGTGCCAATTATATTAGACAGTGTATCTATTGAAGATAGTTATGAAGGTGATTTTACAGAAAGAAGAGTACTCATTTATCAGCTTGACTTTACTATGAAAATGAAATTCTATGGGCCAACAGGCGATGTCGGTCTTATTAGAGAAGTTAATATTGATTTTGAAAAATTTGGAACAACACAGATTATGGAGGAAATGGACTTTACTGTTGGAGCTACAGATACTGCAGATAACTTTACTGTAACTACTACAATAGATAATAATCCATTAGTAGATTAATGACCGAAAAATTAGATAAAATGAAAAACTCACTGTCTAAAAATTTGCCAGTGAAAGAAAAACTACCTAAGGTAGTTATCAATAAAGACATACAAGACGATTATGAGTTTTCTAGGGAAACATATAAGAATCTTATTAAGGTTGGAACAATGTCTTTAGAAACTTTAGCTGAATTAGCTAGGGAATCAGAACACCCACGAGCATTTGAAGTATTATCTAAGTCTATAAAAGATATTGGCGACACCACAGAAAAATTAATGGCCCTCCAAAAAGCTAATAAAGAATTGACAGCTGAAGAGAGAGCAGAGGTTAAAAAGCTAACACAAAATAATGTCTTTATTGGTAGCACTACCGATTTGCAAAGATTATTATTAGACCAAGACAAAGATAAGGTTATAAATGCAACATCAGAAGATCAAGAATAGCGAATTTGGTTATTTAGGCAACCCATCAGTAAAAAGAGATGGCGTAGAGTCTGAATTTACCAAAGATGAGATTGTTGAATATCAAAAATGCATGAACGACCCTGCATATTTTGCTAGGAAGTATATTAAAATTATTTCTCTTGATGAAGGTTTAGTACCATTTGATCTTTATCCATACCAGGAAAAGATGTTTAATAACTTTTGTGAAAATAGATTCAATATAGTATTAGCATGTAGACAAAGTGGTAAATCAATAGCATCGGTAGTATTTTTATTATGGTATGCTATATTTAATCCCGAAAAGACTATTGTTGTATTAGCTAACAAAGGAGCTACGGCTAGAGAAATGTTAGCGAGGATTACTTTAGCATTAGAAAATCTACCGTTCTTTTTACAGCCAGGTTGTAAGGGATTAAATAAAGGTTCAATAGAATTTAGTAATAATTCAAAGATTATAGCCAATGCTACATCTTCTAGTTCAATTAGGGGACTATCGGTTAACCTATTATTTTTAGATGAGTTCGCATTTGTTGATAAAGATGCAGACTTTTATACCTCTACTTATCCGGTGGTTTCATCAGGTGAAGACACAAAGGTTATTATTGCATCTACTGCAAATGGTATTGGTAATGTGTATCATAAGATATGGGAAGGTGCTACACAAAAAACTAATGAGTATAAACCTTTCAGAGTTGATTGGTGGGATGTACCAGGAAGAGATGAAAAATGGAAAGAATCTACAGTAGCTAATACATCTGCTTTACAGTTTGAACAAGAATTTGGTAATACATTTCATGGAAGAGGTAATACATTAATAGATGCAAATCACCTCTTAGCACAAATGGCTAAAGATCCTATTCATATAAAAGAAAATGTTTTCTTATATGAAGAACCAATTGAAGGACATAATTATGTGATATGTGTTGATGTTGCAAAGGGTAGAGGACAAGATTATAGTACATTTAATATTATTGATGTATCACAAAAGCCTTTTCAACAGGTAGGAACATTTAGAGATAATAAATTATCGCCAATGTTGTTTCCTGATATTATATACAAATATGCTATGATGTACAATGAAGCATATGTAGTAGTTGAAAGTAATGACCAAGGTGCTGTAGTTTGTAATGGATTATATTATGATTTAGAATATGAAAACTTATTCGTAGAATCTTCTATTAAAGCAAATGCTGTAGGCGTCATGATGACTAAAAGAGTTAAAAGGATTGGCTGTTCTACCATTAAAGATTTAATCGAAGAGAAAAAGTTAATGATACATGATTCACAAACTATTGTAGAGCTTAGTACATTTGTTGCAAAAGGTAATTCATTCCAGGCTGTTGCTCCTAACCATGATGATTTGATGATGAATCTAGTTTTATTTGGATGGTTTACTTCAACAGACGTATTTGAATCATTAACAAATATCAATATGAAAGATCTATTATATCGTGAACGATTAAGAGAAATACAAGACGATATGTTACCCTTTGGTATTGTGCGAGATGGCCACGGCGTAAAAGCTGATAAATATACTAAAGACGACGACGGAAATATATGGTTTGAAACAGAATGGAAAAGTAGTTTTTAATGGAAAATTTTAACGAGTATTTTACAGAAAAATTTGAAGAGCCTCTAGAGCAGGACGAGCTTCATATTGTTGTTTTAGGTAAAGGTATAGAAGAAGGAACCTTTGCTGATTTAGCTGAGACTGTTGCAAAGAAAAAGAATATTAAATACGATTTAGTAAATGTAGAAGAAGCGTGGATATCACAAAAGGACGTTGAAATTGGTAGTGTTACTATTCAGAATGCAGACGGTAAAGATAAACAAGTAGAAATAGAAACACATAACTCTATTATATTTGTAAGAGCTGGTGCAATTCAAAAGCTATCAGCACAAGCTATTGTATCATCATTACAGGTTATTGGATTTTTCTTAATTAACGATTTAGAATCTATGTTAGCATGCGATAATAAAATGTCAAATGTTATTATGTTAGAAAGAAATAATATTCCTACACCAAGATCTTCTATTTTATCAAATAAAAAGTCTATAGAAGATGCTCATAATAGAGTTGGTGGTAAATTTCCAGTTGTATTGAAAACATTAACTGGTACACAAGGTGTTGGAGTATCAAAGGTAAACGATATGCCTTCACTTGTTTCTGTAGCTGAATCATTATGGAAGTTTGATGCTCAAATACTTATTCAAGAGTATTTTGAAATGGATTCTGATGTTCGTACATTAGTAGTTGATGGTAAAATCGTAGGTTCAGCTGAAAGATTAAGGCAAGATGAAAAAGACTTTAGAAATAATGTTCATTTAGGTGCGAAAACAAAACCATATAAGTTATCCCAGGAAGAAGCTGATTTGATTGTAAATGCTGCTAGAAGTAGTGGTGCTTTATATTGTGGTGTTGATAGCTGTTTACATAAAGGTAAACCATACATTTTAGAAGTAAACGGCTCACCAGGTATTCGTTCACATTTTAATGCTTATGACCCTAGAGATGGTAAACAATTAGGCAAGAAAACAGATGAAGAAGTTATTGGAATAATTATTGATTATTTCAGTAGTGAATTAAATAGAAGACCTTTAATGAGATTAGAGGCAGGTTATATAGAAACAATTATATTAGCAGGATTAGAAGATGATCCTATTAGAGCTAAATTTGATACAGGTAATAGTGCAACAGCTACCATGTTCCATGTTGATACTATGGAAGCAGATGGTGATTATGTTAAATGGACCAAAAATGGCAAATCATTTAAGAGCGAAGTACTATATGTTTCTGAACCAAAAAGAGGTCTTAAAGAGTTTGATAAAAGGCCTGTAATAGAACACGAACTAAGATTTAATAATAAAACATATAATGCGGAAATTGGATTGAGCACAAAGGATACGGCATCCGAAATGTTGGTTAATAGAAAGCTAATGACTAAATTTAAGGTGTCAGTCAACCCTAACCGTAGATTTATACTGAGTGATGTTACTAAACAGAATGACGATACGGACCACTAAGAACCATATTTATATAAATAATACTAGTGAATAACCGTATTATGAAACATATTAACTAACTCAATGAGAGGATAAAGCGATGGCATTTCAAGTATCACCAGGCGTTCAGGTCAAAGAAATTGACGCTACGAACGTAGTCCCAGCGGTATCTACCAGTATTGGTGGATTTTCGGGGCAATTTAATTGGGGATCAGCGGACGAAGTAGTTCTAGTAAGTTCTGAAAACGAACTTGCAGAAAAATTTGGTTCACCAACTGATTCTACCGCAGAACACTTTCTCACAGCGGCATCTTTTTTAAAGTATGGAAACGCTTTGAAAGTAGTAAGAGTTGTTGCCTCCGACGCGCGTAATGCATCCGTTGGCGGAACAGAGGTCTTACTGAAAAATGAATCGGATTATCAAGCATTTACCGGCGTGGAAGCAAACCACGGCGAGTGGGTAGCAAGATGTCCGGGAGATTTGGGCAATGCTATATCTGTTGATCTTTGTACTGCAGGAGCCAGTGATTCCAGTGATGGATTCGCAACATGGGCTTTTAAAGGCGAAGTAGACAGTATTCCAGGCACATCTCAGATGGCTTTGGATTTAGGCAAAGGCGCAAGCTTTAATGACGAATTGCATGTTGTAGTATATGATAAAACAGGAGCTATTACTGGTACACCTAACAGCGTATTGGAAGTATTTCAATTTTTATCACAAGCATCTGATGCTAAGAGCCCAGAAGGTTCTTCACTTTACTACAAAGATGTAATTAATGCACAATCTGAATATATCAGATGGGCAGCACACGATGCAAATACCGGTGGATTAACAGAAGCTGGTCAAGCAATGGCAACAGTTGGTGCAGCATATGCAATCAACACATCAGTATTACACTATGATTTAGATGGTGGATTAGATGGAGCAGCTGTTGGAGCATCTGAAATTTCTGCAGGATTAGACTTTTTAGCAGACGGCGAAACAGTAGATGTAAATTTACTTTTTGCAGCACCTGACGCTAATGGAGCTAACACAATTGGTTCTAAACTAATTACTGTTGCGGAAGCAAGAAAAGATTGTATTGCATTTATTTCACCACCAACAGAAGATTCTGTTAATGTTGCAAATCCGCATACTAGCGTTATAGCTTATGCTGATTCATTAAACTCATCTTCATACGCATCACTTGATTCAGGTGCTGTATATGTGTACGATAAGTACAATGATAAGTATAGATGGATTGGTTCAGCTGGCTTAGTAGCTGGTCTTTGTGCTAACACAGATCAAGTAGCTGACGCATGGTTCTCACCAGCTGGTGTGAACAGAGGTCAATTACGTGGTGTAACTAAATTAGCGTATAACCCAACTAAAACACAAAGAGACGAACTTTATAAAGCAAGAGTAAACCCATTAGTATCTTTCCCAGGGCAAGGTACAATGCTTTTCGGAGATAAAACTCTATTAAGCAGAGCATCAGCCTTTGATAGAATTAATGTAAGGCGTTTATTTATTACTGTTGAAAAGGCAATCTCTACAGCTGCAAAAGCACAACTCTTCGAATTTAACGATGAATTTACTAGAGCTCAATTTAGAAATTTATTGGAACCATTCTTAAGAGATGTGAAAGGCAGAAGAGGAATTACAGACTTTTTAGTGGTTTGTGACGATTCAAATAACACAGGGCAAGTTGTTGATGCGAATAAATTCGTAGCAGATATATTCATTAAACCTGCTAGATCAATCAACTTTATAACCCTTAACTTTATTGCAACAAGAACTGGAGTCGACTTTACTGAAGTCGCTGGTTCATAAGAGGAGAGTAAAAAATGGCAATTTTAGGCGTAGATGATTTTAAATCAAAGCTAACAGGCGGTGGCGCAAGGCCTAACCTATTCAAAGTTACATGTAACTTTCCTTCATATGTTGGAGCTGACGTAGAAGTCGCTTCATTTATGGTAAAGGCTGCACAATTACCAGCATCTGTTTTAGGTATCGTTGAGGTACCATTTAGAGGCAGAAAGCTGAATATGGCAGGAGACAGACAATTTGAACCATGGACAATCACGGTTCTTAATGATACTGACTTTGCAGTAAGGGACGCATTTGAAATATGGAGTAACGGTATTAATGCACACAGTGCTAATACTGGTCTTGCAAACCCAACTGATTACATGGCGGATATGATTGTTGAACAATTAGATAACGCTGGTAACTCAGTTAAAAAATACGACTTTAGAGGAACTTTCCCAACTAATGTTGGAGCAATTGAATTATCGTACGATGAGGCAACTGCTATCGAAGAGTTCACAGTAGAATTACAGATTCAATACTGGGAGTCAAATACTACATCTTAATTGATGTATAAATAATATTAGAGGAGGGAGAAATCCCTCCAATAATATTTGAGGTTAATTATATGGCAGAATTTTTTGGATTTGAGATCAAAAGAAAAGGTTCAGCTGAACCCATTGGACCATCGTTTGTTCCTAAAACAGATGAAGATGGTGCTGGTGTTATTCAGGCTGGAGGTCATTTTGGTGCTTACCTAGATTTAGATGGTGACAAGGCTAAAAATGATATAGATCTTATTTTAAAGTATAGAGATATCGCGGCACAACCTGAGTGTGATGCTGCAATAGAAGATATCATAAATGAATCAATTGTAGGTGATCATGACAATGTACCATTAAACTTAGTTTTAGATGAAGTAGATATATCTAATAAAATTAAGAAAAATGTACAAATTGAGTTTGATAAAATATTACAGCTATTAAACTTTAATTCATATGCTCATGACATTTATAGAAAATGGTATGTAGATGGTAGATTACCATATCATATTATTATTGATCCTAAAAATCCTAAGGCAGGAATTAAAGAATTAAGATATATTGACCCAACTAAACTTAGAAAAGTTAAAGAGATCGAAGAGGAAGAAGATCCAAAAACTGGAGCTAAGATTATTAAGAAACAAAAAGAATATTATATGTACCAAGATAATGCAATGGGTAAATATAATCAAGGTCTTAAAATACATCCAGACGCTATAGCATATGCGACATCTGGTGTAATGGACCAATCAAGAAAAAGAATCATGAGTTATTTACAGAAGGCGATTAAGCCAGTAAATCAACTTAGAATGATGGAAGACTCACTTGTTATATACAGAATAAGTAGAGCACCAGAAAGAAGAATTTTTTATATCGATGTTGGTAACTTGCCAAAAGGTAAGGCAGAAGAATATCTAAAAAATATTATGAACCAATATCGTAATAAACTAGTTTACGATGCTACTACAGGGGATATAAAGGATGATAAAAAGCATATGTCAATGCTCGAAGATTTCTTCCTACCGCGTAGAGAAGGTGGTAGAGGTACAGAAATATCGACATTACCAGGAGGGGAAAACCTCGGACAAATCGAAGATATTATCTACTTCCAAAAGAAATTATATAGAAGTTTAAATGTTCCTATTAATAGATTAGAACAAGAATCACAATTTTCTTTAGGTAGAGCATCAGAAATAACAAGAGACGAAGTTAAGTTTAAGAAGTTTATTGATAGATTAAGAAAAAGATTTTCTGATTTATTCATGCAACTACTTAGAACGCAACTTATGTTAAAAGGTATAATCACAAAAGAAGATTGGGCTGAGTGGAAAGAACATATTACTTTTGATTATATCGAAGATAATTACTTTGCTGAACTAAAAGAAGCAGAGATTTGGAGAGAAAGATTTGACATGCTTAGCTCATTAGATGAATTTGTTGGTACATATATTTCTAATGAATGGGTAAGAAAAAATGTTCTTAGGTTTACTGATGAAGATATTGATCTAATTCAGAAGCAAATTGACAAGGAAACTGATGCTGGCGATAACGTAATGCCAGATCCAGATGATCCAAGGTTCGGTTAAGAACAACATTTATATAAATAATAGGTAAAGGATAAAACTATGAGTATTGAAAATTTAATTAATGATATAAAGAATGGTAACAATGTAGCAGCTAATAGCACATTTGATAGTGTTATAGCTGACAAAGTAACTGCTGCCTTAGATGCAAAGAAAATTGAAGTTGCATCAGGTTTAGTACAAAGGAAGCAGGCACAAAAAGAAGAAGAGTAAAGCCAATGAAGCTTATAGCAGAATATAACGATAGCGATATACACGTTATCGAAGAAAAAGTTAACGGTAAGAAATCACTTGCAATTGAAGGCGTATTTATGCAAGCTGATAAGAAAAACCGTAACGGCCGTATTTATGAGAAGAAAATTCTTGAAAAAGCGGTTAATAAATACGTTACAGAACAAGTAAAGACTGGTAGAGCGGTTGGGGAATTAAACCACCCTGATGGACCGACTATCAATCTTGATAAGGTTTCACACAAAATCACCGATCTCAAATTTGAAGGAAGTGATGTTGTAGGAAAAGCTTCAATCTTAGACACCCCTATGGGACAAATCGTAAAAGGTTTACTCGAAGGTGGCGTTAAGCTTGGAGTATCAAGTCGTGGTATGGGAAGTCTTGTGCAGAAACAAGGTACTACATTCGTAAATGATGATTTCCTTCTAGCTACTGTTGATATTGTTCAGGATCCTAGTGCTCCTGAAGCATTTGTTAATGGTATTATGGAAGGAGTAGATTGGATATGGGAGAATGGTATATTGGTTCCACAGGAAATTGAAAGAATTGAGACTGAAATAAGAGAAGCTAAACGTTCGGTTAGACCGGATGTTGAAATTAGAGCATTCAAAAATTTCCTCTCTAAACTCAAAAACTCACATTAAGGGAGAATGAAATTATGTCAATCGACGAAATTAAAAACGAAGATCTAGTCGAAGGCGTTGAAGAGGAGCAACTTCAAGAGAGCGAAGAAGTTTCTGAAGAGCTTGTTGAAAATGAGAATTTAGACGAGGAAACTACAGAAGAAGAAGTATCTCTAGAAGAGGATAAGCACGAGGACGAAGAAGAAGAAGAGCATGACGAAGAGAAATCTAAAGTCAAAGAAATTGCTATTCCAAAAACTAAGGCCGGTGTTATTCAAGCTGCTGTTGAAATGCTGAAAAAAGCTAGAAAAGAAGACGCGCAAAAACTATTTGCTAAAATGTCAAAAATGGATGAATCCGAAGATGACGGTTCAGTTAAGAAAGCTGTTGATGCTGTTAAGCCTGAAGGCGATAAGAGTATTAAGGCTAAAGCTAAAGTTGAATCAGTTGACTTTGAAGAAGACCTAGATGCATTGGTTGCAGAAGAAGCTACACTTTCTGATGAATTCAGAGGAAAGGCTGGAGCTATTTTTGAAGCTGTATTAACATCTAAAGTTGGTTCTGAAATCGACAGATTAGAAGCAGAATACGCGCAAAATCTTGAAGAAGAAGTTTCTGAAATTCAGAGCTCTTTAGTAGAGAAGGTAGATTCATACCTAAACTATGTAGTTGAAAATTGGATGAAAGAAAATGAACTAGCAGTAACTGAAGGTCTAAGGACTGAAATTGCTGAAGAATTCATGACTTCACTTCAGTCAGTATTCAAAGAACATTATATTGAAGTTCCAGAAGGAAAAGATGATCTTGTTGAAGATTTAAATTCTCAGGTTTCTGAACTAGAAGGACAACTCAATAAATCCACAGAAGATTCAATCGAGCTATTTAATAAAGTTCAATCATATGAGAGAGCTGAAGTAGTAAGGGAACAATCTTCAGGGCTTGCTGAAACAGAAGCTGAAAAATTAGCATCTTTAGTAGAAGATATTGATTTTGATAACAAAGAAACTTTTGAAATGAAAGTTAAAACTGTTAAAGAATCATACTTCAAACAAGAAGTTACTGAATCAGTTGATGAAGTAGACAGTCTACTAGGTGAAGGTGATCAAGAAGTTGATTTATCTGACACTATGGCTAGATACACACAAGCTATAACTAAATTTAATAAATCTTAAAACATATAGGGGAAAACTAAAAATGTTTAATGCAGATTCACAATTAATCGAAAAATGGGGTCCAGTCCTGGAGCATGACAGTGCACCAGAGATTAAGGATCGTTACAAGAAAGCTGTTACAGCTAGATTGTTAGAAAACCAAGAAGTTGCTTTAAGACAAGAAGCTCAGCAGATGCAAGGAAATATGATTTCTGAGGCTGCTCCAGCTAATGCTACAGGTTCAAGTATTTCAAACTTTGATCCAGTACTTATTTCACTTGTCAGAAGAGCAATGCCAAATCTTATTGCATACGATATC
>MDTG01142272.1_pt1 | contig 14881 bp, 13 predicted proteins | sample 811421 | NCBI WGS metagenome assembly MDTG01 (sample SAMN05326645, study PRJNA326480) | marine metagenome | isolation source: seawater | place: Pacific Ocean: South East | collected 2011
AAATTTCATCAAGCCTTCTGCGATGAATGAAATCGATTGAAGCAAACGGCTCTTTTCCTGAAGTCACGCGCGCCATGCCTGAGGCATATCCCGCCCTCCACGCTCTAGCAAAAGCGTCGCCGTCAAAATCTGTGATCCCTTTGGACAGCGCAAGCTTCGTGCTATCACGAGAAATGGATGAGCGCCAATCTACAATTGTGCCAAATGTGTCAAAAAGAATAGCCTTGATCATTTGAGTCCTCAGCTAGACGCCATTTATTAATTATGAATACCACATTTACGCAGAGAGTTCAGCCGACTATTGATCAATGGGCCGAAACATATAATGGGCAGACCTTGGATATATCACATATTTTGTTTCAAAAAGTTGAGTGGAATTAGAAGTATTTAACATTCTAAATTTTTGAGAAAATGATTTACGAGGTGAAATTATTCTAACCATTATATACAAGTTATAAGAAAGCGTAACTCCGCCGAAACCTGAATCAATCGAACTCTGAATCAAGCAATCAAACTGCCAGTGAGGTCTTGCGGCTTGGCTTGGTGTCGCCTAAATAACAATATATGAAAAATATAGCCAAAGTCGAAATATACACCGGTGCTGCTTGTGGCTTTTGCATGCGTGCCATGCGCCTACTTGACTCAAAAAACATTAGCTATGAGCAAATCGATACATCTATGAATTCTGCACTCCGAGCAGACATGCAAAGTCGTTCAGGCGGGCGACATACCGTACCACAAATTTTCGTAGATAATGTACACATTGGCGATTGTGCAGATTTGTACAGACTCGAAAGTACCGGGCATCTCAACAGGATTTTGAGAGCGTCTTGAGCCAGAAACTCCGCGTTGCCGCTCTACAATATTGTGCCGGTGGAGATGCCGACACTACTCTCAATCATATCGAGCCGATGATCATCAACGCTGCCGAAACGGGGGCCGAGCTGGTCACGCTTCCCGAAGCGGCCAGTTTTCTTGCACCCAACCGAAAAAGTCTGAGAAAGCTTGCCGAGAATGAAAAAAACAGCCCTAGTCTAAAAAGACTCAGTCATTTAGCCCGTCATCATGGTATTTGGATTCTGATTGGGTCCCTATTGATTAATAGTTCGAGAGATGGACACCTTGTCAACCGTAGCTATCTTATTACACCCAACGGCACAATAGGCAGTCATTATGACAAGATTCATATGTTTGATGCCGATGTAGGCGATGGGAGGCAATATACCGAATCCAGAAGTTTTAGGGCAGGTAGCAAAATGGTGGTTGCCAATTGTGCAGCTACTATAATTGGCCTAAGCATTTGTTACGATGTTCGCTTTCCATCACTCTACCGCGATATGGCGAAAGCAGGCGCAACTATTTTGTCGGTCCCATCTGCCTTCACCTATGATAGTGGACGAGCGCATTGGCATATTTTATTGCGCGCGCGTGCTATCGAAAATGGGTGCTTTGTTATTGCCCCCGCGCAATGTGGAACGCATGCCGACGGTCGGCGCACCTATGGACATGCAATGATCATAAATCCTTGGGGCAAAATCATGGTTGAAGCAGCCACTGATGACGGCATCGCAGAATCAGGATCAAATGATGATGTGATATTCGCCGACTTGGATCTCAATGCTGTAAAGCAAGCCCGAGGCGCCATACCCTCGTTGAGCAATGACAGACCTTATGAGATCTGATCAAGCGAGGGTTTTTTCGCCTATAGCCAGATATTTGTTTGACCTATCAGCAATTAAGGCGGCAGAGTCTAGTGATTGCATTGAATGCAGCTGTTCAAAACATTCCGTTCCAAGACTGGAGATGGCAGCTGTCTGATCTCGGTGTGCTCCACCAAGCGGTTCAGAAACAATTGCATCAATCACACCGAGCTCCATCATGTGGTCCGATGTGATCCGTAACGCCTCAGCAGCTTCTTTTGCATGCTCAACACTGCGCCACAGGATTGATGCACACCCTTCGGGTGAAATTACCGAATAGATAGCATGTTCAAGCATTATAACTCGGTTGCCCGCAGCAAGAGCTATGGCACCACCAGAACCGCCCTCCCCAATGATTGAGGACACCATAGGAGTTGGCAAACGCAGGCAGGCACGAATTGAGGTCGCAATTGCTTCCGCTTGACCTCGCTCCTCGGCACCACGGCCCGGATAGGCACCAGCCGTATCGACAAAGCTAAGAACTGGTAGGCCAAAATTTCCAGCAAGCTCCATCAAGCGGGTTGCCTTTCGGTAGCCCTCAGGGCGCGCCATGCCAAAATTTCTTTTGATTCGTTCTTCTGTGGTGTTACCCTTTTCCGTTCCAATGACCATCACACCTTGACCACGAAAACGGGCCATGCCCCCAATAACCGCATAATCTTCAGCATAGTTCCGGTCACCGGCAAGCGGAGTGAAATCGTCGAACAGCTGGTTGATAATCGTGCTTACGCGCGGTCTTTCAGGATGGCGGGCAACTTGAACCTTTTCCCAAGGACTGAGCTTTTCGTAAGTCTGCTTCAGCTCGCGTTCAATGCGCGTCTGCAATTTTCCAATCTCGTCCGCGATGTTAATACTGCCATCGGAACTCATGTGGCGGAGTTCCTCTACCTTCCCTTCTAAATTGGCAATCGGTCTCTCAAAATCCAAAAAATGTCTCATTTTATTGAGTTGTCCTGTAGTGTCAGCATAGGTGATTAGCATACATTATTTTACTTATCCCTGCACTCGCTGGCAAGAGGATGAGCAGTCGCCAACAAACCGGAAAGGCGTTCCGAGCGGGTTGAGGTATAGATCTGGGTTGTCGAAATATCGGCATGACCGAGCAAGGTTTGCAGGCTACGTAGATCGGCTCCCCGATTTAACATGTGCGTTGCAAAAGAGTGACGCAGTACATGCGGGCTGACCCGTGAGGGGCTCAGCCGTGCCAAAACCGCAAGACTTTTAAGCAAAGATGCAAACTGGTGCCGCGACATCGGTGAATCTTTTACTTTCCAATGCTTCTTGTCATCAGTGGGTAGCTCTTTGCCGCCATTTGAGTTAACCTCCCTGGAAGGAAACATATAAATAGAATGAACATATTCAGGGCGATGGTCCCGCGTCTTCAGCCAACTTGACGCCGCTTGCTTTGCTGCAATCCCAAGCGGTACTAACCTTTCCTTGCCACCCTTTCCAGTTACCACGAGGCTTTCCTGTCCCCGGCGAAATTGGTCGACAGTTAGATACATAAGTTCAGATACACGCAAGCCGGTAGCATAGAGAATTTCCAAAAGCGCAACTGCACGTTGGGCCTGCCAAAAAGGTTGCATTTGTCCGGCAGCGGCGATCAAATCCACAACCTCCTGCTCGGAGAGGCTTTTAGGAAGAGTAGCTGGCAGTTTTGGATTTTCGATCCAGCGACAGGCATTGTCGCTACGTACCTGCTCTTCGACAAGCCAGATCATCATTTGCCGCACTGCAGCTAAACGGCGCGCGACCGAACGGGCTGATAGACCATTGGCTTGCCATTCTGCAATCACTGCACGCAGATCATCTGCATCACAGTTGGTAAACGAGGTGCCACGAGCCATCAAGGCGCTGCTTACGGCTTCCAAATCGCAACGATAGGCGGCGATGCTGTTCGGTGCCAAAGCCCGGTCAGCAGACATCGCGTCCAGAAAATCCCTGACGATGGTGACATGTCTGTTCATAGCTGGTTTGCGCAATTCAGTCATTCCTCTTGAATTGAATCATCAAAAACATTTTCAAAAACAGAACTTTCATCAGTAAACTTTGTCATCTCACTTGTCTCATCTCGAACTGTCACAGCGTCATCTGGAACTATCCCATTTAAATCGACGAGACCATTACCCGAAACCCCCAACGTTTGTTTCTGGGAAGCGGACCACGATAGCGTCGGCATTGGGGGAACCATCATGGCGAAGCGTGATAGAATATGCGTTTTGACAACCTCAGCAGCGAAAAGGCGGCCGGTTTTGGTCTGGCCAATTTCATTCATCGCATTAATAATCACTGCAACATCCTGTGGATTGATATCCTGCAGAGGAATGTCACCAAGTGCCCAACTTGCAAGCAACACAGCCTCAGCAACATGGCGCTTTTTAACTGCAGCATTCAGCGCACGCAACAACAGCGGGGGAAGCGGTTGGTAATGCGCAATCCGATTGTTCGATGAGTCCAAAAAATCGAGCCATTCATGGTTCCCCGGGGCAATGCCGAGCGCTTCGATAACCGGCAACAGACTCCAGAGATCAAGATCTGCAAGGGCAAAATGATTCCATTCACCGGTGACGAGCATCTGCATTAGGGCACGTGTAGCGACCACCTCTTTGTTTAACGCCCACAAGTCGTCCAACACAGCGCTTTCGGGGGCCTCCATTGCAATCAACATCGCAACAGCGGCAAACGACTCATCATCATTGCTTGTCACAGAATTCAACTCGGAAAATGTCAGAGCCTCATTCGCCAATTCAGCGTAGAGCGGCAGCATTGTTTGTCCGCTGCCCGCAGCAATATCAGTTTTCATGGCTTGCGCTATAAGCGGTGCTTTAGCAGCACTAGTATCTTCGGCGATGGCACGCCACGTCATTGCCGTCGTTAGAGGTGACGAACTACTATGATGGCGAGCTACTGCACTAGCCGCCAGCTCAGGCGCGATTGTTGCACTTCGCCAGAGATTGCCGGCTTCTGACGGGGTGATTAGACCTCTGGTCAAACTGTTAAAAGTTGAGACAAATCGAGCATCAGTTCCTAGGTAGCGTAGCGCGACTATTCCCTGCGCCATTTGCGGTGGCAATGTTGCGAGACTATCAAGGCTGATTTCATGATGGGCCGCGTCCATCAGCACGACATGCAATGCCTCAACAAGTGCCGGATCGAAGGCTTGCGCATCAATACCATTCAGCATTTGGTCGACAAGCGCAAAGAAAACAGGATCATCAACACCGCTCGCTGCCAGAATATCTGCGCCAAATCTGGCGCTGCTTGCGTCTCCCTGAACAGAATTACATATCACCTTCAACTTGTGCCAATAGGGGTCTAGTGTGGTTGAAATTTGGCTCTCAACGACAGCACAGGCGTCCCTGTCGAGCCGTTGCATGAGCTGATATTCGACAAGCCACTTCTTCCAGTGAAGCCAATCGCTATCATTTGGCAATCGCCCGACTATAAAGGCGAGGTCGTCAGACCGGCCAGCCGACGCAAGCCACCCAAGTCGCGCCTGTACTAGAGAGCGCGCTACTTCATTCGCACCTTCCGGCGGAACCGCCTCTCGGGAGACGACCTCAAGAACTAGCGAAGCGATTGCCTGCGAATGCGGCGCAAGGCTTCCATTTTCAAATAGAAATATTGCACGCGAGGCAGAGGTCCCACGCCAGATCAAGTCATTCAAATTGCCTGCGCCCTCCTCCGCTTGCCTCACGCCAATTGCGGCAAGACCTACATCCTCGACTTCGCGCAATCCTATGGTAATCGATGTCTCCCCTGTCGCCGCGCCCTGTTTAATTTGGTCGGTTGCCTGACCCGACCCTAAATTCGACGTGTCTTCGGTCTCCACTACCGCACTCTCAGTCGGCACTGGTTGCTTCATTGATGACACCGGTTGCTGAGTTTTCAGATCGATGATGGCGTCTGTTACCGTATCTTCAGCAATAAGATTTAGAGCGTCATCAATTGTCGTCACAGCCTCGCCAGAATCGTCACTCTCGTTTTGATTGTTGAAAGTTGAGGGGCCAAGAAGGTTGACGGGGCCCTCATTGCCACCAACGGTAGTGTTTTGCGCCAACGCAGAAGTAAGGTCACCCTTGGCAATGATAAGAATCATACCAGCAATTATGACAAGGCGAAGAACCTTATTCTGGTAAATTTTCATTGGAAACAACTTTGTTAATGGCTTTAGTCGGCGCCGGAATATTCCAACTCGACAGCGCAACAAGACCGGCGGTAAAAACACCGACAATTACAATCACGATTACTCCTACCCGATTCATACTCTCTCCACCCGACTTTTCAGTTATACAAACTATCCCATTTCTAAAGCGCCATCTATCGCTTAATCACAAGGCCCTTCTAGGCGCTATTCGTTGTTATGGCATATTTTCTATGGCAAGAATATGTCTGTAATTGGGCAAAAATACCTGTCCATTTCAGTAGGACATCAAATCACTACCAAATATTTGAAGAACCATATTTAAATCCATCCGAGAAAACACCAATGAAACGTATTTCAAAAATCAAGCAAAACAGGCATAACTTTACGTATGCAAGCCGGTTACAAAAACATCAAATCACGCGTGGTAAAGCCAATCACCCTTGTGGGTTTAATGGGTAGCGGCAAATCTATGCTCGGCAAGCGCCTCGCCAAACAACTTGACATGCCTTTTGCCGATAGTGACAAAGTAATTGAAGACACCGCCGGTTTAACTATTAGCAACATTTTTGATATTGCTGGCGATGGGAAATTTAGAGAAATAGAAGAACGCATTATTGCCGAACTGGTCACAAGCGGGCCGTTGATTCTTGCCACTGGCGGTGGCGCAATATGTCGAACAAAAACTGCTGAGCTGCTCCAGAAGCAATCTGTCGTCGTCTGGTTACAGGCCACGCCCGAGACACTCATGGCCCGCATTGGAACAACAGCTACAAGACCGTTACTGGCAGGCAATGATCCGCTTGGCAAGCTGCAACAGTTGAGTGTTGATCGTCAGCAACATTATCAGAAGGCCCATATTCACCTGAATACCGATGGCATGAGCGGTGATAAAGCACTGGTAACTTTGATTGAGGCCCTTGACAGCTTTCTACCACTCACATAGGCCATAAGCATAATGGATGACATTACATCTCTTCGCGTTGGCCTTGGTTTGCGCGCTTATGATATTAAAATCGGGAATAACCTGATCGCTAACGCGGGAGACGTGCTAGGTGACATAGTTGCTGGGCGACAGATCGTTATTGTCAGTGACAGCAATGTAGCACGTATTCACCTCGACGCTCTAACTACCAGCCTTAACCGAGTAGGCCGGCGCTGCGACTCGATCATCGTACCGGCTGGCGAGGCGAGCAAAAATATGCAGGTCCTTAACAATCTGCTGAATGAGATTCTTGAGCTTGGAGTGGACCGCGGCCTAGTCATCGTCGCGCTGGGCGGTGGTGTGATTGGAGATCTTGCTGGCTTTGCTGCGGCAAGCCTGTTGCGTGGTGTTGATTTCGTTCAACTGCCTACTTCACTGCTGGCTCAGGTCGACAGCTCTGTCGGGGGTAAAACCGGGGTCAACGCGCCTCGTGGCAAGAATTTGATTGGTGCCTTCTATCAACCTAAGGCAGTTCTAGCTGATACCGCAGCTCTTGCAACGCTGTCACCGCGGGAATTACGCGCCGGCTATGCAGAGGTGGCCAAATATGGGCTGCTTGGCGATGCCAACTTCTTTGCCTGGTTGGAACAAAACGGCAAGGCGGTGCTTGAACTAGAACCGAAGGCGCTAAATCACGCCATCTTGACTTCATGCGCCGCGAAGGCACGGGTTATTGAGTTAGATGAGTGCGAAGCTGATCAACGAGCACTGCTAAATCTTGGTCACACGTTTGCCCATGCCTTTGAAGCTGAAGCAGGATATGATGGCCGCCTGCTGCATGGCGAGGCAGTAGCTGCGGGACTGGGAGTTGCATTCGCGCTCTCGGTAAGAATGGGCCTGTGTAATCAAGAAGATTTGGACCGATTGAGGGCGCATCTAAAGATGCAACATTTGCCACGCTGTAACCACGAACTGACTGCGGGTAACGCGAAAGCAGAAAAACTAATTTCTCATATGCAACACGACAAAAAAGTTCTTGATGGAAAAATGCGCTTTGTTCTAGCGAGGGGCATTGGTGACACGTTCGTTGCATCTGATGTGCCACTTGATAATGTCTCCGCAACATTGGAGGGTTTGCAACAATGAATACTGAGATGTGGTGGCTGCTTGCCATCGTCATTTTCCTTATCGTGGCATCGGCTTTTTTCTCCAGCGCAGAGACAGCATTGACTGCAGCCTCGGATGCACGGATGCGACAGCTCGCTGGCAAGGGCAACCGGCGTGCAATGCTCGTTGAAAAATTGCGTGCTGACCGTGAGGGGCTCATTGGAACAATCCTGATCGGCAACAACGCTGTCAATGTAATCGCGTCAGCTCTCGCCACGTCAGTCGCCATTTCCCTATTTCAGGATGCCGGGCTGCTTTGGGCGACATTGACAATGACAGTCGTTCTGGTGATTTTTGCGGAAGTTATGCCCAAGACATACGCATTTAACTATTCGGACAAATATGCACTTGCTATCGCACCCGCGATCCGAATGATCGTGGTGGTGCTAAACCCACTTGCTGTTGGCTTACGTTTTCTAGCAAGTCAGTTGATCCCAAAAAATGCAGAACAAGAGGCCAATCGCGAGGAAGAGTTGCGTGGTCTTATTGAACTCCATGGTGCGGAGGGTGACGCCGACAACCGTGAGACCCAGGCGATGCTGTCTTCAGTTCTTGACCTCAACGAAATAAGCGTTGATGAAATCATGACCCATCGAGCTGAGGTTAATATGATCAACTCTGATGACAATCTAGAAATTATCCTAAAGCAGGTTCTCACCTCTCCACATACGCGCCATCCTGTTTTTTCTGGAAATCCAGACAACATCACCGGCGTTCTACATGTCAAAGACCTACTCAGAGCCATTGGCGACGACGCAAAATTAGGCAATGGCAACATTGATTCCAAACTGACAGTGCAGAACATTGCCACGGAACCTTATTTCATTCCCGAGACAACATTGTTGTTTGATCAGCTACAGACCTTTCGTGCAAGGCGTGAACATTTTGCAGTAGTTGTAGATGAATATGGCGATTTGCAGGGCATTGTCACGCTTGAGGATATCCTTGAGGAAATAGTTGGAGACATTGATGATGAACATGATGTGGAACTAGCCGGCCTTACGCCGCAGGCCGACGGTTCCTGGATCGTCGATGGTGGCGTCACCATCCGTGATCTTAATCGCACTCTAAGTTGGCAACTTCCTGATGAGGATGCCGCCACAATCGCTGGACTCGTTCTGTTTGAAAGCAGAACAATTCCACGACCGGGTCAAGAATTTCGGTTCCATGGTATACGGTTTCGCATTCTCAAACGCAGTGGCAACCGTCTTACTAGCCTGCGTCTTTGGTCAACATAAAGGATTTGTACACCGGAATGGCGTATTTAACATTGAGGCAGAGCTGACCAACCACAATACACTTAGCTTTTCCTCAGATTTCTGTGGCAATATTTCGCTCAATATGCCCTTTCATCATATGAAGATGCGGCTGACTATTTCCATAAATCTAGTGATCACCACGCCGAGGCCTTAATCATTGCCGGTCCCTATTCCATTGGCCTCATGGCCAATGGCGTTTTTGAGAATCTTTTTGGAATTCAGCTTGGCCATAAAGCCCACCAATCCTTAGCGTCGGCAAACCCCAACTCATCGGGCTGAGAGTTTCAGTTGAAGCGCGTGAACGCTACTTTCCAACTCCTCTGCAAGCAATTCATTTACCATGCGGTGCCGCTGCAGACGAGTCTTGCCTTCAAATGCAGCCGCTGTCAGCGTAACATGAAAATGTGTCTCACCACCCTCTCGCCATCCAGCATGACCGGCGTGATGATGACTGACATCCTTAACCTCAATAAAACTAGGATTGAGGCCAAATTTTAGCTTTGCCGCTATGGTGTCCGCCATTGGCATATGCTATCTCCGTCTATGGGGGCAATTTAGTTGTCTGCTTTAAGCAGCACACTAGCATGGAGTCTATTATGAGACGCCCCAAAAAGCCAGAATTTCCGCTGAATAGCGATGAAGTTGAAAGTGGTAAAAAACGCTGTGCCGCGGATGGTTGCATTGCTGAGGGTATTTACCCAGCACCCAAGTCACGACATGAGCTACGCGATTATATTTGGTTTTGTTTGGATCATGTGCGTGCATACAACAAATCATGGAATTATTATGAAGGTTTGCAGGGAGCTGCTCTCGAGGCAGAAATTCGACGCGCGACCACTTGGGAGCGGCCAAGTTGGAAATTTGCCACAGGAAAGGCCAGCGATGATGTGTTTTTTGACACTTTTAACCTGTTTGATTTTGAAAACCGCAAGGACGATACGCCTGCCCAGAATCTGACGCCAGAGGAAAAACGCGCCTGGCAGATCATGAGGATGACACCAGTGAGAGATCTGGAACAGCTAAAACAGCAATACAAGACGCTTGCAAAGGAAAATCATCCTGACAAAAACGGGGGTGACGAAAAGGCAGAAGAACGGTTAAAAGAGATCAATCTAGCCTACGACCTTATCCGCAAATCATTGAATACAAACGGCAGTAATGCCACCTCTTGAGGTATAAATCCATCTAAGCTTATCCGGAGTAAGATCAATCATGTCCAGCGCAACTCAAACCCCACAATCTGTTGCCCATCCACTGGGGACCCCAGATATTACTGTCAATGCCCGTGATGTTTTCGGGCTAGACATTGATATGGACATACCCGCTTTTTCAGAAGCCTCGGATTACGTGCCCGCAGTCGACAACACTTATCAGTTTAATCATGACACAACACTCGCGGTTCTTGCCGGCTTTGGCTTTAATCGCCGCGTCATGATCCAAGGATATCATGGCACGGGCAAATCAACACACATCGAACAGATAGCCGCTCGGCTGAACTGGCCCTGCATCCGGGTCAATCTTGATAGTCATATCAGCCGGATCGACCTGATAGGTAAGGATGCAATCGTCCTACGTGATGGCAAGCAGATAACAGAATTCCGTGAGGGTATTTTACCTTGGGCATTGCAGAATCCCGTGGCTCTGGTTTTCGACGAGTATGACGCCGGACGCGCGGACGTAATGTTTGTGATCCAACGCGTTCTCGAAGTTGATGGCAAGCTTACTTTGCTCGACAGCAACAGAGTGATCCATCCAAACCCCTTCTTTCGGCTTTTTGCCACGGCCAATACGATTGGTCTGGGCGACACCACCGGCCTATATCATGGTACACAACAGATCAATCAGGGCCAGATGGACAGATGGTCAATCGTATCGACACTAAATTATCTTGAGCATGATGACGAGGTCGGTATTGTACGTGCGAAGCTGCCAGAATATATGATAGACGAAGGCGCCGCCACCATTGAGGCAATGGTGCGCATGGCAGATATGACCCGCAAAGGTTTCATGGCAGGAGATCTTTCCACTGTGATGTCACCGCGAACGGTCATCACTTGGGCAGAAAACGCAACGATCCTAGGCGATATAACCGTCGCTTTCAGACTTAGCTTCCTAAACAAATGCGATGAGATAGAGCGGCCCACAGTTGCGGAGTATTACCAGCGCTGTTTTGGGATTGATCTGCCCGAGGCGCCTGTTCGCCAAGCCACCGCTAGCTAGGACCAGACGTTAATGTCTACCGATGATCCCGACCAGCAGTTTCTGAAGTCCACTGCCGCCACAATGCGAGCGTTAGCAGGTGGCTGCCAGCATCAGGTAACGTATGCCGGAACTGACACGCACATTGGAGAGAGTGACGTTCGGTTGCCGGCGCTTCCACCGACCGCGACATCGGCACAGCGGGCAAGCATGCGGGGTGCTGCGGATGGAGCGGCTTTGTGGCTAGCCCACCATAATCCAAAGACTCACAGAAAGTTATGCCCCTCACTTGATGGTGCCCGTTCGATTTTTGAATCTGCTGAGCGAGCCAGAGTTGAAGCAATTGGCGCACGACAATTGGTCGGCGTCGGCGCCAATCTGGAGGCCGCGCTCAACCAACGCTATGAAGGCAGGCAGATTGATGCCCCCGGCAGTGCCGACGATACTGGGATCGCTGAGGTGGTACGCCTTCTTCTGCGTGAGGATTTAACTGGCGCATCGGCACCAAAGAATCTATCCATGGTTCTCGATTTGTGGAGGCCCTGGGTCAAGAGCCGTGCTGGCGACTTGATGCAGGAACTTACCGCTAATTTGGAGGATCAGGAAAAATTTGGACAACTATCGCGTCAACTGATTGGTGCGCTTGAGAGTGATCTGGGTGAATCCAGCTCCGATCATGATGATCGGTCGGATGACGACGACGATCAGGATAACAGCGGCGATAGCCAAAGTGATCAGGATGGCGAGCAGTCAGCAGTCAGCGATGACCAAACGGACGGTGACGACAGCCAGACCATAGATGACACTGGTGACGCTGGTTCGGCCGAAGATGACGAAATCGCTGAAGCGGATGGCGCTGAAGATGGGATATCCGAGGGTGAGTCACCAAAATCTGACATTCAGGGCCATAATCAAGACCGTGGTATCCCTTCGGATACCTATAGGGTTTTTGACATACGCTTTGATGAGGTTATTGATGCACCAGATTTATGTGATGAAGCAGAGCTCATCCGTTTAAGGCAGATGCTTGACCGCCACATGGAAAATGTCACCAGTATTGTTGGCAAGCTGGCCAATCGCTTGCAGCGTAAACTCATGGCACATCAGAACAGATCCTGGGACTTTGATCTTGAAGAGGGTATTCTTGATGCCGCTAAATTGCATCGCGTTGTTACACAGCCTCTCAGCCCCTTGTCCTACAAACAGGAACAGGATACCAAATTCCGTGATACCGTCGTCACTTTGCTGCTTGATAACTCTGGTTCAATGCGTGGCAGGCCGATCACCATTGCTGCCGTTACTGCAGATATTCTTGCCCGAACTTTGGAACGTTGCGGGGTCAAAGTCGAGATCCTCGGTTTCACCACGCGCGCTTGGAAGGGCGGTCAATCACGTGAGCTCTGGCAGCAGGCCGGCAAACCATCAGCACCAGGCAGGCTAAATGACTTGCGGCACATCATTTACAAATCAGCCGATGCGCCATGGCGTCGAGCGAAAAAATCGCTTGGACTGATGTTGCGCGAGGGTATTCTAAAGGAAAACATTGATGGCGAGGCACTTTTGTGGGCCCATGAACGCCTGCTGGCTCGCAGTGAAGACCGCCGGATCATGATGGTCATATCTGATGGCGCACCAGTCGATGACTCGACTCTTTCAGTGAATAGTGGCAGCTATCTGGAAAAGCATCTGCGTGATGTTATCAGCTATATCGAGTCAAAATCACCAGTGGAGTTGCTAGCCATCGGCATCGGCCATGATGTCACACGATATTACCGTCGTGCGGTCACCATCACCGACGTTGATCAATTGGGTGGCGCCGTTGTTGGCCAACTAACAGATCTTTTTGACGAAGATGTGACACAGCGTAGCAACAGAGTTGCTTGATCTTGGCCGTTCCCAAATACTAAAAAACTAATTTCAAACGAGGGTAATTTTTGTCTTGTGGGACAACGCTACTTAGTGGCGCTGGCAGCTATAATTTCTCGTTTAAGCACTCTAGCCTCATCAGCGAGTTCAGCATTGCGCGCCTGCATTAAATAGGAATCAAGCCCGCCATGTTTTTCAATGGTCCGCATTGCACTTGTTGACAACCGCAGGTTGATTTTTCTTCCTAGAACATCACTTTGGACGCTGGCATGCTGGAGATTGGGAAGAAACCGCCGCCGCGTCCGGTTGTTTGCATGGCTAACATTGTTGCCTGACATGACAGTCTTTCCAGTGATTTGACAGCGCTTCGCCATGATAATTGCCCTTTAAATCTGCGAGTAAAAAATTTCTAAGCATTTGAACGTGGGTATAGGCCAGCCATTGTGGAAGGTCAACCCAAAACCAGCGGTAATACAGCAAATACGGGGTTTTCAGAAAGATCACAATGCTTATGAAAAAATTACTGCCCATAAGGAACTTATGAGACTGATTATAATGGATTGCCCTTTTAGAAAGAATAGCCGAAAGGAAAGTGAAAGGCGCTAGTCTCAAATGAAAAAGGATATTCCCAAGATGCCAAACCAAAATCCAGCTCACATTTGATGTGGTCAAATCAACTGAGGCCAAATGTCAATTTGGCAGCAAATACACAAAAGATTGTTTTTTGGCAACATCTCTAGGATAGAACTGATGCTCATTTTTATGCGAAAGCCGCCAATGTCGATGAAATCTGCAAAGCGGTATATGCTGTCACGCCAGCAAAATCATGCGTGTTGTCAAGATAAAGCTGGAATACAGCCTATTTTCGCATTCTAGACTAGTTGAATAGGCCACCCTTCCCTCCGATCAATCATAGCGCAACGAACGCCATCCATAAAAATTTTTCTGTTACCAGTACAGCTTGGGTGCTAACACTAGCAATCCAGCTTTTTTCGCAAGATGAATCGCATAGCCGATTGCGTCTGGGGCGTTAGGAATTTTCCCTGATACTGATGCCACATCACTATGGCCATCACATTCCATCAAAATTTTTATTTCGGCAAGGATGGATGCGGGCAGTCCCGGGCCATCAAGCGCAAGGCCCGTGTAGAGCTGGACCAGATCAGCACCGACTAGCAGCTTTGCATAGGCCTGCCAGCCGCTGGCAACACCACCGACGCCAATTACCGCAAGTCGTCCCTTGGCAAGCGTCGCAACCTCAGCGACAACCGCCGTTGACATCGCAAACAGCGGCCCACCCGACAGCCCGCCCTGTTCTTCTGAATCTGGGGACAAAAGACCCTCAGGGCGGGCCACTGTCGTATTAGTCGCAATAATGCCGTCCACATTATGATCGACACAGCACGCGACAATCTTTCTGATTTCTGTGGTCTGGAGATCAGGTGCCATTTTCAGAAATAAAGGAATTTTTTTCCCCGATTCGGCAAGGCCTGATCTGGCAGCTGAAAGCAGATGCCGCAACAGCTGATCTGCCTGAAGGTCGCGCAGTCCCGGAGTGTTTGGTGAGGAAATATTGAGCGTCACATAGTCAGCAAATGTGGCAAGACGCGCCACTGCAACA
>MDTG01088733.1_pt1 | contig 14880 bp, 14 predicted proteins | sample 811421 | NCBI WGS metagenome assembly MDTG01 (sample SAMN05326645, study PRJNA326480) | marine metagenome | isolation source: seawater | place: Pacific Ocean: South East | collected 2011
AGGTGGTTAAAATTAATGACTATCAAAAAGATCGATTTGCTCAGAAAATCATTGATCATTTAGGAGGGGATTTAACTGGAAAAAGGATTGCTATTCTAGGATGGGCCTTTAAAGCGAACACCAACGATTCAAGAGAGTCTGCTGCCATTTATGTTGCAAATTATTTATTGGAGGCAGGTGCCTCATTGAGCATCTATGATCCTTTGGTAAGTAAAGATCGTATTCAGCAAGACCTTTCTTTTTTATGGGAATCAAGAAAAGAGTCTCAAGAAATTATTAATGATAAATTAAAAAGATTTGGAGTTTATCAAAATCATATTGATGCGTTAGACAATTCTCATGTAGCAGCTATTTTAACCGAATGGGAGGAATTTAAACATTATGATTGGGATAACATTAGTCATAACATGAAGCATCCTGCAAAGATTTATGATGGCAGGAATTTTATTAAAAAAAATGATACAGTTAATCAATCTTTTATTGATAAATTATGAATGATGATAATATAAAAGTAGTTATACCTGCTAGAAAAAACTCATCTCGATTTCCATTAAAACATTTTGAATTTATTGGGAAAAAGCAAGTTTATGAATACACTTTTGATTTTGCTCTTAAAAACGTAAGACCAAAGAATATTTGGGTAAATACAGATGATGAAAAACTAATTGAAATTGCTAAAGAGAAAGGAATGAACTTTTTTAAAAGACCAGCTGAATTGGCCAATGATTATATACCAACTGTAGATGTCCTTAAGCATCAAATAAAATATTTTGATGAGCATAATATTGAATGTAAGTCAATAATAATATTGCAATTAACTAATCCATTTCGACCAGTAAATTTATTGCAAAAAGCACTCAAAATCTTCAGAAACTCTAAAAATAAAAGTCTAGCAACATTTTCGAAATTGAACCATAAAGTATGCAAAATTTCAGACAATAAATTTTCACCTATTAACTATAAGCCAGGGATGAGATCACAAGATATGTCATCACTTTATTTTGAGAACGGGTTATTATATATTTCTAGTTGTGAGTCAATAATGAAAAGTAGGATTATTACAGATGATGTTTATCCTTTAATTATAAGTGAGCCTCATGCTCAAGTAGATATTGATTATAAAGAAGATTTAATGTTTGCAGAATATATTCTAAAAAAAATCAAAATTTAGTTATGAAAATTAATCAAAGAATAATAGGTCTTGATCAAGATCCATTAATAATTGCAGAAATTGGAATTAACCACAACGGATCTTTAAAAGTAGCAAAAGAGATGGTAGATGCAGCTTGTCAGTCTGGAATTGAGATGATAAAACACCAGACACATATAATTGAAGACGAGATGTCTGCACCTGCTAAAAAAATCATACCGGGTAATGCTGATAAAAGTATTTACCACATTATGAAGGAATGTGCTTTAAATGAAGAAGATGAATGGGAATTAATGAATTATGTCCATTCCAAAGGAATGATTTTTATAAGCACACCCTTTAGCAGAAAAGCCGTTGACCGATTGGTTAAGTTTGACGTACCCGCATTTAAAATAGGATCTGGAGAATGTAACAATTTCCCTCTATTAGAATACGTGGCGAGTTTTGGAAAACCCGTTATATTGAGTACTGGTATGAATGATATTCCAGCCATAAAAAAATCTGTTCACATTCTCGAAAAACATAAAGTTGATTACGCTTTACTACATACTACAAATTTATACCCAACTCCAGACAATCTAGTTAGATTAGGTGCACTAAATCAATTACAAAAAATATTTCCTAATGCTTTAGTTGGATTGAGTGATCATTCCTTGACAAATCATGCATGTTTTGGAGCAGTTGCTCTTGGTGCAAGTATTATAGAAAGGCATTTCACAGATTCAATGAAAAGAAAAGGGCCAGATATAATTTGTTCTATGGATAAAGAAGCCGCTAAAGAATTAATTCAAGGGGTTAATATTATAAAGCAACAAAGAGGAGGAAATAAAAACCTGATAGAGGAAGAACAAATAACCCGTGATTTTGCTTTTGCATCTGTATGTTCAATAAAGTCAATTAAATGCGGAGAAAAGTTAACAAAAGAAAACATATGGGTTAAGAGACCTGGAAAAGGTGGAATTCCTGCAGAGAATTATGATAAAATCCTCAATAAAATTGCTGTCGTAGATATTCCGAAAGATGTACAATTAAAGCATGAATTCTTTAAATGAAAAAAATTGTTTTTATTACTGGTACTAGAGCCGATTTTGGAAAAATAAAATCCTTGATCGATATTGCTTCTAAGTCTGAAAATTTTGAAGTTTTTATCTTTTGTACAGGAATGCATCTACAAGTAAAATACGGTCACACGGTTGATGAAATTAAAAAAGAAGGGTATAAAAATATTTTTGAATTTATAAACTTTACTAATGAAACCACTATGGATAACACCCTTGCTAAAACCATATTAGGATTTTCAGATTATGTAAAAAATATTAATCCGGACTTGATAATTGTTCATGGTGATAGAGTAGAAGCATTGGCTGGAGTAATTGTAGGTTTATTAAACAATATACTCGTTTCTCATATTGAAGGAGGGGAACTTTCAGGGGCAGTTGATGATTCAATTAGACATGCTGTTACGAAAATGAGTCATATCCATTTTGTTTCTAATGAAGAAGCTAAAAACAGAGTACTTCAACTGGGAGAAAATCCTAATTCTATAAGAATAATAGGTTCTCCCGATATTGATATTTTGAAATCAAAAAAACTAAAGTCACTAAATGAGGTGCAAAAGCGATATAATATAACTTTCGGAAAAAAATATGCTATAGCTATTTTTCACCCTGTTACGACCGATATTGAAAACTTAGGATTTTATATCAATCAATATGTAAATGCCCTCATAGAGAGTCATCAAAATTATATTGTAATACTTCCAAATAACGATTTGGGTTCCTCCAGAATCATTGAGGAATATAGGCGTCTAAAAGATTTTCCAAGGTTTAAATTATTTCCATCAATACGGTTTGAATATTTTATTGTTTTATTAAAAAATGCAAGTTATATAATTGGAAATTCCTCATGTGGTATTATTGAGGCACCAGTATACGGAGTTCCAACTATTAATGTCGGGAATAGACAAAATAACCGAACAAAACACAAAGAAATTTTACATTGTTCAGAAATTACTGAAAATGAAATAAAACTAAAAATTGAAGAAGCAAAAACCATCAAAATCGACCCAATTAATAATTTTGGGACGGGAAAAAGCAATTATAAATTTTTAGCTGCGATTGAGGATCCAACATTTTGGGAAATCAATGTGCAAAAACAATTTCAAGAAGTAATTTTTAATAATGAGGCATAGGCTAATTGGTAGAATCGATATTAAAAATGAATACGTTATTAAAGGTATTCAAATGGAAGGCCTTCGTAAAATAGGTGACCCTATTTCTATTGCTTCAAACCTATATGAGCAAGGTATTGATGAGTTAATTTTTATGGATGCTGTAGCATCTCTTTATGGAAGAAATAATTTATTTAATATAGTAGACAAAGCTTGTGAAAATATATTTATTCCTATAACAATAGGAGGAGGTATTCGTTCTCTTGAAGATATTGAAAACGCATTACATTCAGGAGCTGATAAAGTAGCTATAAATTCTGCTGCTGTTAGAAATAAAAAGTTAATTAAGGAAGCATCAAAAGCTTATGGTTCAAAAGCCATAATAGGCTCTATAGAAGCAAAAAAACAACAAAATAATTGGGAAATATATATTGATAGTGGTAGAGAGCCTACAGGAATAGACGCAATTCAATGGGCGTTACAACTAGAAACTTTGGGTGTTGGGGAATTATTAGTTACATCTATAGATTGTGATGGAACGAAAAAAGGTTTTGATACAGAACTATCTAAGCAAATTTCTTCAATGGTAGATATCCCTATAATTGTTGGTGGGGGCTGTGGTAAGCTTTCTCATCTTGACGACTTATTGGATAAAAATACAAATATTGATGCCATTTCAATTGCATCAATGTTTCATTATAAATTAGCATCTGTAAATGAAACCAAGGATCACCTAAAAAGTATGTTAAAATAATTATGGAAGTAGTAATAATAAACTACGGTTTAGGCAATATTAAAAGTATTGCCAATTCTTTAAGAGAAAACCAAATAGCTTATAAGGTTTCAAATAATCCAAAAGAAATTGAAAATTCTGATTTGGCTATATTGCCTGGAGTAGGTTCATTCCCAGCTGCAATTAATTTACTTAACAAAAAGAATTTGATTAACCCTATTAAAGAATTTGTCAAAACCAATAAACCATTAATAGGAATATGTTTGGGGATGCAAATTTTATTTGAGAAAGGACTTGAATTCGGTGAGACTCGAGGATTAGGATTAATAAAGGGAAATGTAGTTAAAATAAATTCCCACAAAGAGTTAATATATAAAATACCTAATATAGGCTGGAAAAACATAAAGATAATTGATAAAAAAAATCCACTTCTTTCTGGAGTAAATGAAGCCCATACTTTTTATTTTACTCACAGTTACCATTGTGTACCTGAAAATAAAAATCATATTCAAATGACTACCCCATATGCTTCAACAGAGCTATGTGCCAGCGTACGCTCTGGAAATATCTATGGTTTTCAGTTTCATCCAGAAAAAAGCGCTATCCAAGGGTTAAATATCATTAAAAACATTAAAAATTTATGAAAAGCAAAACGTCTTTTTTCGGATTACCAAGGGAAGTTAAATTCTGTTCTAAATGTGTTATATCTAATCAACGGCCTAATTCTACAGTAGAATTTAAAAATAAGCATTCTGATAAGAAAGAAGTCATTCATTTTTCTGATGATAATGTTTGTTCAGCCTGCTTATTCAATGAACAAAAAAAGAAAAATATTAATTGGCAGAACCGTGATAAAATGTTAAAAAAGCTCTGCGATAAGCACCGGCGAAATAATGGTGATTATGATGTTATAGTTCCTGGTAGTGGAGGGAAAGATAGTGCCTATACTGCTCATATTCTCAAATACAAATACGGCATGAATCCATTAACTGTAACTTGGGCACCTCACATGTATACTGATATTGGGTGGGAAAATTTCACTAATTGGATGCACATAGGGGGGTTAGATAATATCTTGTACACACCAAATGGTAAGTTGCACAGATTATTAACAAAACTTGCATTTAAAAACTTGCTTCATCCCTTCCAGCCATTCATAGTTGGGCAGCGTATAATTGGTCCATCTATAGCTAAAAAATTCGGAGTTGATCTTGTTATGTACGGAGAAAATCAAGCAGAATATGGGAATAAGATTGAAGAAAATAAGTCTCCAAAAATGGAAGACACTTTTTTTTCCTCAGAAGACTTTGATAATTTTCGTTTAGGTGGTGAAAAAATTATTGATTTAATAGATAACTATGGATTTAATAAGGGAGACTTTAAACCTTACACCCCTTTGACCAGTGAAGAAATAAAAAATTCAAATATTGAAGTACATTATCTAGGCTACTATCTTAAGTGGGACCCCCAAGAGTGTTATTATTATGCGGTAGACAATACTGGATTTAAAGCTAATACAGAAAGGACTCAAGGTAGTTATTCAAAGTACAGTAGTATTGATGATAAGATAGACCCTTTTCATTACTATACAACTTATATAAAATTTGGCATTGGAAGAGCTACTTATGATGCTGCTCAAGAAATACGTAATGATAAAATAACTCGAGCAGAAGGTGTTCAGTTAGTAAAAAAATATGATCATGAATTTCCTGAGAAATATTTTAACGAGTTTTTGAATTATATTGATATGACCGAGAAAGAATTTTTTGAAATTATTGATAAAAACAGGTCCCCTCATTTATGGCATAAAGTTGATGGAAATTGGGAATTGAAAAAAACAATTCAATAAAGATGAAAATAAATATACTCCATATTGCAAGTTTTAAAGGGAATATTGGAGATAATGCCAATCATTTAGGGTTTAGAAATACTCTTATTTTACTCTATCCAAAGTTTAAATTTGAATTTACAGAATTTGAAATTAGATCTACGTTTAGGAAAGAGAAAAGCTTTAATGATGAAGAGTTTGTTGAATTGGTAAACCAACATGATTTAGTTTTTTTTGGAGGAGGTAATTTTTTTGAATTATGGGTAGATTATTCACACAATAATACTTCAGTAGATATATCTACTCATATACTAAAAAAAATAAAGAAACCCATTATTTTTTATGCTTTAGGATTTGACATTAGTATGGGCTTTTCTGATAAAGGAATTTCTAAATTTTGTTCATGGCTAGATTATGTGATTACAAGAGAAGACTTTGTTCTATCTCTGAGAAACGATGGTTCCTTAAATACAATGCAAAAAACACTACCAAAAAAGTACCATCAATATTTCAAAAAAATACCAGATGGAGGTTTTTTCATACACAAACTTATTAAATCAATTCATTCAAAAACTTCGTCTAGTCAATTAATTGGGATAAATATTGCTGGAGATATGTTAGATATTAGATATGATCAATCAGTATCAAGTATAAACTATACTTCATTCTTAGAAGAATTTACATCTATGATTCACAAACTTTTAGAGAAAGACTCTCATTTGAAAATTAAATTCTTCCCGCACATTTACAAAGATTATAGAGTAATAAACGATTTTTTAAATCTTATAAACGAAAAGTTTGCTCGTGAAAGAATTTTAGTTCATCATTATGCATCTGGTGATGAATTTGCGTTAAATTCCTTTCAATCATACCAGGAATGCGATCTCATTCTAGGTAATCGATTTCATTCTAATGTATGTGCTTTCAGTCTTGCAATCCCCTCTATTGGATTATTAAATTATAGTCAAATCGAATATTTATACTCTGATTTAAACATGATAGATAGGATTGTAGATATTCGTAAGAAAGGATTTTCAAAAATACTTTTTAATAAAATAGAAGAAAGTTTAAATAAAAAATTTTTGATTGAGCAAAAGTATAGTAAGATAGTAGAAAGTTTGAATATAACACTTAACACCTTTTTAAAAGAAATCATTAACAAACAAATCAATTAATACTATTTTGTGCAAATATTAAATACTCTTCATAACATTAAAAGTTTAATCTCACTATTTGATAAAAAAGATCGCATACGATTTTTTAAAATCTGTATCATGCTTTTTATTGGAGTTGGGTTTGAAATATTTGCTCTTTCATTAATGGCCCCTGTATTATCATTACTCCAAGGAGTAGTATATTCCGATTTAACTATTTTTTCCTTTTTAGGGTTTGATCTAAATCATTTTAAACTTAAAGAACTTTTATTATTGATTGTTTTTTTGATTTTTGTTAAAAATATTATTCAATTTTATTCAAATTATTATCAAAATTCTGTAGGCTTCTTTTTTCAAAGAAAAATGTCTAAAAAAGTATTGAATTATTATTTACATATTGATTTCAAAGACTATTTGAATGTCAATACTGCAGATATTATTAATGATATTTTAAAAGTCGTAAATACTGTAAGTCAGTATACTATTTTGCCTTTATTTTATCTTATTACTGAGCTTATATTGATTGGAGGAGTTTTAACATTCCTTCTCTATTTTGATTTTAAAACTACAGTTATTATTGGATTATTTTTTTGCCTTGCTTTACTTGCATATAATCTTTTGGTAGGGAGAAAAATTCTCCATTTAGGAAATATTGTTATGCAAAATGACACAAAGAAAATTAAGCTTATAACAGAAAGTGTTTTATCCTACATACACATAAAATTGAAGAATAATCAAAAATATTTCATCGAAAAATTCGATCATCCAAATACAAAAGTATCAGAATCACTCGCTTTTCAATTTTCTTTAAGGCAATTACCAAAATATTATTTTGAATTTTTATTATATTCTTTTTTATTGTTTTTGGTAATATTTTATGGGGGCAATAGTCAAAACGATTTTGTAACTAAAATTGGAGTATATATTGCCAGTCTTTTAAAAGTAGTCCCTTCATTAAATAGAATTACAGGCGCTATACAATCCATTAAATTTAGCCAGAGCTCGATTGAGCGGATGATATCCATAAATTTTAATATTAGAGAAAATTTTAATAGCCTATCGTTACAATTTAAAGAAGGTTTTTGTTTAGATCATATTACATTTTTCTACAAACCAGGTGAAATCATTTTTGATGATTTAAGTTTATCAATTCCAAAAAATTCTGTCATTGGAATAATTGGAAGAAGTGGTGTTGGAAAGTCAACTTTGATTAATATAATGTTGGGTAATTTATTTCCTTCATCTGGAAGTGTAAAAATAGACGATATAAAATTGACAAAGAATAATTATTCTAGCTGGCAGAGTAAAATTGGTTATGTATCCCAAAAGATTCATTTGTTAGACGAACCTATTGTTAACAATATTGCCTTTGGGATACCAAACGAAAAAATTAATATAAACAAGGTCAAAAAAGTAATGGAGCTAGCTCAAATTTCCTCCATAGAAGATCATTTTGATATTCTAAACGATAATATAGGTGAAGACGGCAATAAATTATCTGGTGGTCAAATTCAAAGACTTGGACTCTCAAGAGCATTATATACTGATCCAGATATTTTGTTTTTTGATGAATTCACCAGTGCTTTAGATGATAAAACGGAACAAAAGATACTCAAGGATATAGAGAAATTAAAAGAGAATAAAACCATCATTTTGGTTTCACACAAGGAATCAGTTTTAAAATTTTGTGATCAAATACTTGACTTAGATAAAACTAGAACATGAATAAAATCAAAATCATACTTCTAAAATACCCAAAGCTCTATTCTATAATATTCAATTTGTATGGATTGCTAAGATATCCCCATTTTTTTTTAGTTGGATTTTTGCTAAAACTCAATAGATCTAGAATAAGTTTCGGGGATTTAATTTTTTCTGTGCCTAGGGAAAACACATCTATTTTTTTTCTAGGATCGTTTTATTTTCATGGAAGTGAAGAGGATGATATTTTAGCAATTGATAAATATTTAAATAAAAATGCTAAAGTTTTAGAGTTAGGGGGATGTATAGGCTTTGTTTCATGCTATCTAAATGCTAAATTAAGTAATAGAAAAAATCACGTCGTTTTGGAGGCTAATCCTAATCTGATCCCTTATTTAGAAATAAACAAAGAGGATAATCAATGTGAATTTAATGTTGTGAATAAAATTATTTCTGACAACAAGGAAAATATATTCTACATCGGAAAGTCTATTCATTCTTCAAGTATCAAAAATATAAGTAATGAAAAATATAACATTGAAGGGATAAGTATAGCGGAACTAGAAACTGAATTCAAGCTAAAATTCGACACGCTTATTTTGGATATTGAAGGCGCTGAATATGAACTTTTCAAGGAAACTGACTTTTCAAAACTCCATATTTCTACCATTATTTTTGAACTACATGATTTTAATAGGGTTTTGACTCCCAAACAAGTCAAAGTAATAAAAAATTCTTTGACTAGGTATGGGTATATGTTAATTGAGGCTATTGGAAACTCACAAATATGGAAAAGAAATTAACGCATGAATATTTGTTTTTATACTTATAGTTCAGATCATTTATTTTTGGATGTATTGTTTCAATGTCAAAAATTTAAACGATTATTTGGCTCCTCTAAACATTACTTTATAGCGGATAATAGAGTGCATTTAGATGCTTACCAATCTCGTAATTATGAAATTCTTTACCTTTCAGATATAGATTATAAAGGCTTTATTGATTACCCCCCATCAGACAATCGCTTGATTTCTATGAAGAGGTATACTTTAATTGATAAGCCTGCCGTTCATCAAGAAAATGTATTTTTTTCTTTCCATAAGAAAATAGAAAATTATATAGTTGAAAAAAAAATTGACCTTGTTGTTTTTCCTCAGCAAATTCAATCAATGGAAGGCACTTTGATTTTGTCTATTGCTAAAAAAAATCGCATAAAAGTAGCTGTTCCTCATGGAACCAGATTAAAACATATAGCTTATTTTAATGATTCCGAACAAGCGAATCTTCCGATCTTTGAAAGGAAACTTGAAAAATCTAGTTATGATCAAGCTAAGAAATTAAGAGATTATTTTATAAAAAACAATAGGCTCCCCTATCCCTTCTCACAAAAACCTCCATTTAAAAGGAAAAATATTTTACTAAGATTAATTAATAGAATTAAACGAACAATTTATTATGGTGAGGAATTTGAATTTCCTGACTTTGTGTTTTCTGTTAAGCAAAACCTTCCTTTAATTCAAAAAACAGGAAGAAAGTGGAATAAAAGAAAAGTCAAAAAGTTTTTTAACCTAAATTATATCAATGAATTACCTGAGAAATTTATTTATTTTCCATTACAGTTATATCCCGAGGCCTCTATTCATATTCCGAGTCCATTTTTCAAGCATCAAGAAAGAGTTATTGATTTGATTCGACTGAGTTTGCCGATTGATTATAAATTAATCGTAAAAGAGCATCCTTTAATGGAGGGGAGAAGAAGCCAAAAGTTTTATAAAGCACTAAGTAGGAAAAGTGGAGTTCGACTGATCAATACAGAAGTAGACTCAAATCAAATCATTAGAAGATCTTCATTAACAATAAGTGTAAGTGGGACAGCTGTTTTGGAAGCCTATCTTTTAAAAAAGCCATCTTTCTCTATAGGGGAAACTACTTTTTCAAACTTCACTAATACAATCAAAGTGGACCTGAATGACATGGAAAAAACAATTTCCTGTTATATTAATAAAAAAATATCTGAAAACGAAATTCTGAAAAATTTAGCGCTATTATATCAAAATACTTTCCATTTTAACAATTATAGTATTGAGTACGACCCTAAATTTACAAGATCTGAAAAAAATATTTCAAACTATTTAAAGGCATTAGACTTTTTTTTAAAACAAAATTACCCAGTTGTTAAAAAGAAATAACTCATATTTTTTAATTCGTTTTGACGATATACACCCACAAATGAATAAAAAAAATTTTGAGCGTGTTATTGATTTAATGTCAAAATATGAACTGAAAGGAATTTTGGGAGTAATTCCTGACAACCAAGATAAAAGTTTAGATAAGGAAAAAATAGATCCTGATTTTTGGAAGAAAATTCGAAATCTTGAAAATAAAGGGTTTTGGATTGCACAACATGGATATCAACACCTATATGACTCTAATGATGGCGGCCTTTTAAATTTAAATGCTCAATCTGAATTCTCAGGTCATCCTTTTGAAGTACAGTTGATAAAAATGAAAAATGGAAAAAAAATTCTTGAACAAAAAGGCCTAAAACCTAGGCTATTTATGCCTCCTTCCCACTCTTATGATATATTTACTTTAGAAGCAGTTCGATCATTGGATTACGGGCTTACAGACGGTTATGGATTATGGCCCACTCTAAAGGATGGGATTCTTACGATCCCCCAGTTATTTGCTAGTCCAAGACACTTGTATTGTGGACTCTACACTATATGTCTTCATACCGATAATATGAAAGAGAAAGCATTTATTGATTTATATAATCATATTAAAAATAACTCTAAGAATTACATTGAACCTAATCAAATTGAAAGTTTCATAATTCAGAAAAATCAGTATGGTAGAAAGGTTATTAATTTATTGTTGACATTCGCCATAAAAATAGTGCTTAAATTAAAACGTAATTTTTCATAACATGATAAATTATTTAATCTCGCTTTTTCAAAATCCAGAAAATGGTTTTGACCCTGTTCCAAAAGCACATGCAAATCGCTATTTTGAAGAGGCATATAGTGGACAGCGTTTTAATAATGATGTTATTAGTCATTTGGAAAATTTCATTTCTTTAAAAAACAAGAAAATTATTGACTTAGGTGGAGGTCCTGGTCAGTATACACATTATTTTGTAGAGCAAGGTGCAGAAGTTTATTACCATGACATTTCAACAAACTATTTATCCCTTTTTCGTCAAAAATTCCCAGATTTGAATTATAATGCTTCCATAGGGTATATAGATAACTTTTCGGGTAAATATGATATTATCTTCAATAGTGTATGTTTTAATTATTGTATGAATGATAAACAATTTGTTAAAAAAATAGAAAAATCCCTATTACCTGGCGGTTTATACTTTGGAGTACTAGGAAATGAAAATACTTTAAAAAGGGTAAAGAAAAAAAGGTTAATTGTCTTTTTTCAATTCTACTTAAACGCTTACTTAGGGATTAAAATTGGACATCCATTTACATTAAAAAAAAACATTAAAAAGCTATTTAATAATAAGATTTTTAATGTTTTAAAAATTGAGGATATAGGAAAAAACACACTTGTTGTGGTTAAAAAGAAAGTAAAGTGAAAATATTAATTACTGGTACAGCTGGATTCATTGGGTTCCATCTTGCTGAGAAGCTTTTGTTAAAAGGACATTCAGTTGTGGGGGTGGATCAAATAAATGATTACTACGATGTTTATTTAAAGTATGATCGTTTAAAATATTCGGGTATCGATATTGATAAAGAAATGGAGGGTGGAGTTACCTCTTTAAAGTATAAGGACTATAAATTTTATAAATGTTCACTTGAGGATAAAAAATCCCTAGATACTATTTTTGAAATGGAAAAACCAGATGCAGTTTGTAATCTAGCAGCACAAGCTGGAGTTCGTTATTCTATAGAAAATCCTGATGTATATATTCAGAGTAATATAGTTGGATTTCAAAACCTTATTGATACATCCAAAAAACATGGTGTTAAAAATTTCAGCTTCGCATCTAGTTCTTCAGTGTATGGTGGAAATGAAGATCTTCCTTTTTCTGAAAAAGATAATGTTGACAATCCAATTTCTTTGTATGCTGCAACAAAAAAGTCAAATGAATTAGTTGCTTTTACATACTCACATTTGTTTAAAATAAGAACCACTGGACTAAGATTTTTTACAGTTTATGGCCCATGGGGAAGACCAGATATGGCTTTATTTTTGTTTGTAAAAGCTTTATTTGGTGAAGAATCCATTGATGTTTATAATCATGGAAATATGTTAAGAGATTTTACATATATTGATGATATTATTGAGGGAGTGGTTAATGTTATTGAAAACCCTGCTGTAGCACCAAAAAATAAAAGTAAATCAAATCCAACTTGTGCACCTTACGAAATCTATAATATTGGTAATAATAACCCGGTGAAGCTTATGGATTTTATAAGTTCAATTGAGAAAAAAATTGGTAAAAATTTCACGATAAATTTCAAAGAACTTCAGCCAGGAGATGTTCCCGCAACTTACGCCAACATTAATAAATTAACAACAGCCTTTAATTTCAAGCCCTCAACAAGTATTGAAATTGGTATTAGTAGATTTATTGATTGGTATATTGAATATTACAATATAAAATTATAGATTTAATTCACCAGAGTTATACGGACCAAAATGCCTTAATTTAAATATTTTTTAAAGATTTAAGAAATGAGAAAAATTTGTGTGTTAGGGCTTGGATATGTTGGTCTCCCACTTTCAGTTGAACTTGCAAGTAAAAATCAAGTTATCGGTTATGATATCAAGCAAAATAGAATTAATGAATTGAATAAAGGTTACGATTCAACTAATGAACTCACATCGAATAAAGTTACCGAGCATTCAAATAAAAGTATAATTTATACAAACGATGAAAATAAATTAACCAAAGCTGATTTTTATATTGTAACAGTTCCTACCCCGATTAATAAGGACAAGACTCCTAACTTAATGCCCTTGATTAAAGCCTCAAAAACTGTTTCTAAACACCTTAGAAAGGATGATATTGTAGTATATGAATCGACAGTTTACCCTGGTGTCACAGAAGACATATGTGTTCCAATTCTTGAAAAGGGATCTGGTTTAAAATTTAATGAAGACTTTCATGTAGGCTATAGCCCAGAAAGGATTAACCCTGGTGATAAAGAGCATACAGTAACAAAAATTAAAAAAGTAGTATCAGGTTCTTCTCCCAAGGCCTTGAGAATAATATCTGAAGTTTATGGATCTGTTATAACTGCTGGCATCTATGAAGCAGAATCCATAAAAGTTGCTGAAGCTGCCAAAGTAATTGAAAATACCCAAAGGGATATTAATATTGCTTTTGTAAACGAACTCTCAGTCATTTTTGAAAAAATGGGAATAGACACCAATCAAGTATTAAAAGCAGCAGGGACTAAATGGAATTTTCTAAACTTTTTTCCAGGGCTGGTTGGAGGACATTGTATAGGAGTAGATCCCTACTACCTAGCCCACAAATCCCAAGAATTAGGATATAACCCCGAGATTATACTTTCAGGCAGAAGAATGAATGACAACATGCCGATTCATTTGGTTTCAAGGATAATTAAAAAACTTTTATCAAATAATAACTTATCACAAACTAAAACAGCCCTTATCTTCGGAGCAACCTTTAAAGAAAATTGTCCCGATCTTAGAAATTCTAAAGTTTATGATATATATAAAGAACTTTCAGAATATAATTTTCAAATTGAAGTTCATGATCCAGTCGCTGATTTTAGTGAGCTAAGTGAGTTATATCGGGGCTCAGCAATAGAGACTCTTAAAAAAGACAAAAAATATGATGTTCTTATAATAGCAGTATCCCACAAGGAATTTTTGAAGTTAGATCCTGAGAGTTTTATAAATGAAAATTCTGTAGTATTTGATGTTAAAGGTATGTTTCCAGATAAACCTTACCTAAGGTTGTGACAACCATCTGCCATATAATTCCAAATTTAAATTCAGCTGGTGCTGAAAACTTTTTGCTTTCTCTCTCTACACATTTAAGCAAAGAATACAATCAAATAATTTATACTTTTTCAAATCCAGAAAAAGATACCCTTTATCCAAAATTTGATTCTTCAATAAAATTTATTTTTAAAAAGAAGGAATTAATTG